>Ga0247611_10004795_pt1 | contig 18439 bp, 9 predicted proteins | sample 177DNAGHGhighgp2_FD_192422 | JGI IMG/M metagenome (GOLD analysis project Ga0247611, IMG submission 192422) | Sheep rumen microbial communities from Palmerston North, Manawatu-Wanganui, New Zealand - 1770 DNA GHGhigh gp2 | ecosystem: Host-associated > Mammals > Digestive system > Stomach > Rumen ... | reverse complement strand
CCATGTCGACATTAGCCTCGGTCAAGTAGAAGTTCTCGGGGTTGTTGCCCAGGATGTAGGAGATGATGGCCGTCACGTCGCTCACGTCAACGCTCTTGTCGTGGTTCACGTCACCAAGCTGCCACTGGGGCTGAGGCTCATCGGCACCATAGGTGAAGGTGGTCTTGGGATAGAATTGCTGAGCGTTCACAACCGATGCACCATAGGCGGCACTGCTCACCGTTGAGTTCACGCCATAGAAGTAGCCCTCGGCCGAATAGGAACCCACTTGGGTGACAGATGCCATCACAGCAAGGTTACCGCCCTGGTAGGCAAAGGGAGCATCAAAGTTTACCACGATCTCGGAATCACCATAGGTCATGGGAACAGCGGCAACCAGTTTAAAGTCGCTGGTAGGGATGAGTTCTGTTGACCAGTTCGAGAAAGCATTCTGAGTGGTCTCGCACAGGTAGAAAGACAACTCACCGTTGTTCATCACATTACCGTTCTCGTTGGCAACATAGAACTTCATCGAGGTAATATCTTGACCTGACATGGCAGCCAGTTCGCTGGCGGGGAAAATTACTTGTCCGTAATAGGGAGACCAGTCAAAATAGGTAGCACGGAAAGGAATGTACTGATTTTGATCGGTTCCATCAAAGACCGTTAAATCGGTTGCCTGAGAGGCAAGGGCAATAGATGCCAAAGCAAAAAAAGATAAAAATTTTTTCATCATAAAGTAGTACATTTGGTTTTATCTGTTGACATAGAAGGCTTTAGTTGCAGACCATTATGGCCGTTGGAAAGTGCATTACTATTGTGCGCGCAAAGGTAAGGCAAAATTTCTTTTCTTGCAAAAATATGAGAAATTTATTCTTTAAAACAACCTTTTTCGGCCATAAGACAGATGCAATGGCCTGAATGACTGAATGTAACAGTAATCATTATTTTCCCTGACAAGTGCCATCACCAGGAGGTAACCCTTTTCAGCGACTCTTCTCGGCTCAAGCCTCGCACCAACCCCATAAGTATTTAATTATCAATATCATAACAAATCTATAGTATTTATTTCAATGTCTTAGTTACTTCACAAGTTCACAAGGTTAAAAAATGTTGATACAACCCGTTGGATAGACAAAATCACCATAAAAACTTTGTTACATCAAGCAAAATGTGCGAAATTTGTAGCTAATTTTCAAGGCCATACTTCTTTCGAAGTCTTATAACTATTTAATCAACAATACTTTACACAGAGAAATGAAAAGAATTTTTAATCTTGCTGTTGCTTTGTGCATGACGCTCACAGCGATAAATTCATCGGCCCAGAAGACGGCTTATGGCTACACGATGTATCCCGCGTCGTCTCCCGCCATGATCAGCTTTGACATCAACAATCCGTCAGCCACAACCACCATGGGTAATTATGCCAAGGCCGAGCCCCGCTCGGGTGCCACCGTCAAGAGCAAGCTCTACATGATGGGCGTTGACGATGACTTCAACACTTGGTTCTACAGCATGGACATGAGCACTGGAGCCAGCGAGACGATCAAGAAGCTGGGCGATGTTTCGGTCCCGATGGACATGGCCTATGACTACTCGACCGAGGTCATGTACTCGATCTCTAACAGCGAAACCGATGATGGCGTGTCGGCCTTGAGCACCATCAATTTGGAAACAGGAGAATTCACGACCATCAAAACCAACTTGGGCATGATGTTCAGAGCTATCGCCATCGATGCCCGTGGCCAGATGTACTTGCTTGACCGCAACGGTGTGCTTTACAAGGCCAACAAGAGCAATGGTTCCACCCAAGCCATCGGCTCCACCGGCGTGGAACTGGCCAGCTGGTTTGGTTTCAACAGCATGGAGTTTGACCGCGAGACAGGCGATCTGTACTTGGCCGCATGGACCAAGGCCGAGCAGAGCATGCTCTACAAGGTCGATGTCGCTACTGGCGAGGCCACACAACTGGGTGCCATTGCCAGCGGCACCCACACCATAGCATTGAGCATCCCCTATGAGCCATCGGACGGCAGCGCGCCCGAGCGCGTGTCCAATGTCACCCTCGTTCCTGACAGCAATGGCGCGCTGAGTGCAGTCCTCTCGTGGACCAACCCCGTCAACGACTATAACGGTAATGCCCTCAACGGGACCATCACCATCGAGGTCACTAACGCCACCACCGGCGAAAAGGCCATCATCGAGGGTTGCCAGCCCGGACAGACGATGCAGCGCACTATCCACGTGAGCGAGGCTGGCATGTATGCCATGAGCATCACTGCTGTCAATCCGGCTGGTGCCAGCCTGGAGCAAAGGGCCGAGGCTTGGATTGGCCACGACGTGCCAGCAGCTCCAAGCAATGCACTTGCCACACTCAGCTACACCGAACTGCTGGTCAACGACCTCTCATGGGATGCGCCCACTGCTGGAGCACATGGTGGCTACATCGACATGGCAAGCCTCAAGTATGATATTGTCCGCACCAACGACAATAAGGTCATTGCACAAGACCTGACCTCGACCAGCCACAGTGACGTGGAGCTGTTGGACAACCTGACGCGCTACAACTATCAAATCATTGCCAAGAATGCCGACGGTGTAGGTGAGGCAGCCCAGACCAACGACCTCGTTAACGGTCCTGCTGTTGACTGCCCCTTCATCTCACCGTTCAACTCGTGGGAAGAAAGCGGCCAGTACTGGACTGTGCTGGATGCCAATGGTGATGGATACCCCTTTGTGTGGTACAACGACTACATGAACATGTTTGGCCAGGGCTATGACAAGGGTTATTACATTTATCAGACCAACGAGTCGTTCTATGCCAACGACTTTATCGTCTCGCCCCCCATCAACTTCACCGAGGGTCACGAGTACAAGATCACCGCAACGGTGAGCAACGACGATATCGCCGGTTATCGCGAGGAGAGCTTCAGGTTCTTCAATCTGGCAGGCTATAGCCTGGAAGGAGCCGTTCCCCTGGGCAACGAGGCTTTCACAGTAAAGCATCCTGGTGAATTCCGTGACTATAGCTTCACCTTCAAGGTCGAGGACGACGGCAACGGACGCGAGAACGAGACCTTCCCCAGTTTCATTGCCCTGTGCTGCAACTCCCACTACGACATGGGTATGCTGCTTGTGAGCAAGATTGCTATCGAGGATCTGACCGCTGCTGTCAAGATCGGTGACGTGAACAATGACGGCTCGGTAGACATCGCCGATGTCACCCAGCTCATCGCTGCTGTGCTCAACAGCACTCCCCTTGACCACGCTGTTGCCGACATGAATGGAGACGAAACCCTGGATATCGCTGACGTGACCTTGCTCATCAGCATTATTCTCCAGCACTAATCATCAGCACACGACAATAGTCGTCACAACACAACAGGAGGGAAACACCCATCGTCATTGCGGTGTTTCCCTCCTGTTATTGTGCTCATTGAGCAGCCGTGGGCGTCAGTCCAGAATCATGTCGATCAAGGCGTTCACATCGCTCAAGTTCACCTCACCATCGCCATTGACATCTGCAATGGGCTGAGCCTTGCCGGTCAGGATGATGTCTGTCAGGTAATTGATATCACTGATGTTGACCTCGCCATCACCGTTCACATCGCCTGCAACAGGCTGTGGCAGCACAGCATCGGGATGAAAGTCGATGCCGGCAGCGACCTCGGTTGACGTCTCTCCCGTCCATCCGCAATACTGGTTCATGGCGTTATAGACCTTGATGAAGTCGATATGGGTAAGGTTGACATGGTTGCCGTGCTCATCAACAGCCCAATCGATCTTGAAGCCAGGATTGTAGCTACCTCCCTCCTGGGAGACACGTGCAGGGTTGTTGGGCAAGTTGTCGACATATCCCCAGTCGAAGAAATACTGCACAAAATAGGCCTCGCCATTGCTGCCCATGGGCGTCTGATTAGTGGCATTGCACCGCAACTTGGCTCCAGTGAAGGACAAGGTCTCTTGATCTTGCAACCACAGCGGCCAGTAGGGTTGATTGTGGAATGTGTTGCGGCTCATGTAGCCACTGGTGCTATCGGGGTCAAGGTCGTTGCTGGTCCAGCGGATGTAGGTGGTATCATTCAAGAAAGAGTCGGTGGTGCTGGGGGTGCGCGGCTTGTTCTCGTCGGGGCGGTAATAGGTAATTGAGTAATCATGTTGGGTCGAGGGATGGGCATACTCGCTTCCAGCGAGCTCATACCACTCGTCGGCATCGCTGGGCACGCCATCACCATCCTTGTCCACTCCCACCACGACAATGCCCGGCTCGCTGCTGCCACCATGAGCCTCACGGTCGCTGACAAAGGCGTTGCCCTGAATGTCAAAATCATATCCATGCATGTTGACCACTGGATGATCAAAACCCACAATGACATATCCGCCGTAACCGCCCAGGGAGATCATGCTCTCGGCCCAAACGGTGTCGATGCGCGTGTATTCCACTCCACGGATCACGGTGATGGTCGTGTCAATACGCCCGCAGATACTCGCCTGGCATCGAGCCAGCACACTGTCTACAGGCTCCCCCACCCTGCACACTGGCAGGGTATTGATAAACTGCCCCGGAGCGGGACGATACTCATAGACGCGAGTGAGCCACGGATGGTTGGCCCACACAGCCATGACGGTCATCACCGCCAACAGAGTCAAGAGTGCATTTCTTCTCATTGTTGTCATTAGTTTTTAAGAGCGCTACCGCTCATTAATATTATTACCCAGGAAGGCAAAATGGGCAGGGATGTCACCAGTGCGCACATCCCATTTCTTGTTGCCGTGACGATCAAAGCAGTAGAGACGTCCCGGTGACACATAATCCTTGGCATCGGTGACATAGATATCCTTGGTGAGCGGGTTAACGGCCACGGAATAGGGGATGACAATCTCGCGGTCGGTGCCGTCGGTGATGAAGTTATCACACACCTTCTCACGCGTGAGGGTGTTGATGACAGCATAGGAGAACACATTGCTCATCGACACATAGCTCCACTCGGTGCTCACGACATAGAGAGAGTCTCCATCAAGCCACAGGTTACTCACACGACAATCGATGCTGTCGACCAGCTGCTGCTTGCGCGTGTCATAGGCATATATCTTGCTGGGGCGCGTGTAGTAGTCACCGCGCGAAGCAACCCACAGCATGCCATGCCGATCGCCCTTGACCCACGACAGATTGATGGCGATGGGGATGCGCCCCTGCTCCTTGAAGGTAGCAACATCGATGACCGAGAGCGTGTTCTCGTAGTTGGGCACCATATACCCCCCCGAGTTGGCCACATAGATCTTACCCTCGACAATCTCCAGCTCATCGGGCTGAAAGCCCACCAGACAGGTGTCGACAATCTGCATCGTCGTCGTGTCGATCTTGGCGACATAGCCGCGCTGCTCATAGTTGGGGTTGATCTGCACAGGACCGGCATAACTGGTAACATAGGCATAACCCCCATAGAAGCGGATGAAACGGCAGTTGGGGATATTGATCTGGTACTTTTTTTGACATGTGTACTTGTCGAGCACATCCACCTTGTTGGAACAATTGATGACGCAATACATGTTGCTGCCATAGATGCCAATGTCGTTGCCCACGTCACCCATCTCTTTGGGGACGGTGGGATTGGCATAGGAGAAGATGTTGCGGATGTACTCACCAGCTGTGTAATCATAGTAGTCGAGCGTGGCCTTGTTCCAGCCCATGTTGCCCTCACACAGCAGATAGAAGCCCTCGATGTCGGTAAACTCGGGCTGCGCTACAGCGACATGCTCGGGAAGGAAGATGGTGACCTCCTCTCGGCAACTTGACATGAGCACAGTGAGCCAGAATGACATCAAAAGAACCGTCCCTATTTTCCTTTTCTTTTTCATCAGATGTCGAACTTGAGAATGAGTTTATAATTGCGGCCTGGCATCGGGTAGTTGAGAATCACGTCATAGTACTGGTTAAAGAGGTTGTTGACCTCGCCCGACACTTTAAGGGTTGTCTTGCCCAGATGCAAGACATAGCCTGCCGAGAGGTCGTGGGTGTACCAGGGCTGCTCGTGGTTCTCGCGGGTGTTGGCACTGGTGTGATAGCGCTCTCCCACATAGATGAAGCTATAGTTCACATCCAGGTCATGCCAATTGAGATGACCAACGACCGAGCCGCTGTGCCAGGGGATGTAGGCCAGTTGGCCCTTATAGGTGCCACCATCGCCATTGTCGGCAGGATTGGTATAGTCCTGAGCCTTCTGGTAGGTATAGCTCAGATTAATGTCGAGAATGACATCGGCGGGCAGACGCAACGTGGTGCGCGCACTCACATCGAGACCTCTAATCTTCACGATACCCACATTCATCATCATCCAGCGGTATTGACCCGTGCCCTTGGGCACTGCGATAATTTTGTCGGTAATGTAGTTGTAGTAGGCATCGGCACTGACTTTCACACCGGCGAGCAGACCCCTGTCGGTCAACAGTCGATAAAGGAAACCCACGTTATATTGTGTAGCATACTCGGAATTGAGTGAAATGTTGCCCATGTCGGTATAGTACAGGTCATTGAACGTGGGCATGCGAAAGATGCGCTTGTAGAAAGCCCGCAGGTTGAGTTCTCGCTCCTGCCAGGGCTGCCAGCTGAGGAAGAGGGCCGGCGTGACCTTGTTGGCATAACGGCTCATCTTGCCCACTACCTGTCCGTCAAATCGTGCCGACGTGCGGTCATTCACCATCGTGTAGAGCAAGCTGCCCTGGGCCTTGAGGCCATGCCAGGTGTAGGCTGTGGCCAGTGCCGTGAGCACCGTGTGACGGATGGGGTAGCCAAAACCCGCCAGTGTGGCATCAAGACTATTCCACTGGTAATCTACCGACAGGTTCACGTCCCAGTCGGTGAGGATGGTGTATTTGTTGGCGGTGGAGAGGTAAATCTCGTCTTGCCAGAACTTGTTATCGATGTACATCAACGTGGTGTCGGGATTGAGGTAGTGCAGGTAGTCACGGGAGTACTTAGCATTGAACATCATCTCGTAGCGGTCGGTGAACTTGCGCTGGTAGGCTCCCTGGACAAAGAAGTTGCTGTCCCACTGTTTTTGAGCATGCTTCCACACGTTGTTGACAATAGCACCAGGGATGCCCTTGCTGCTGTCATACCAGTACGCCTTGGCATGCCACTTGCCGCTGCTCATGACACCAAACAAGGCAGCCTCGATGCGATAGGATCGCACCTCGCCATTCTGCCTCACAGCCGTGGTGTCCCACGCCAGCGAGCCGTCGCTGTAGTGCCGCATGTAGCGAAAACGGTACTTGCCTGTGGCATAGGTAAACTCACTGTTGAAGGACAGGCTCACCGCGCGGCTGAGCTTGTGTTCCCAACGCACACTGGGGTTGACAAGGCCAAAGGAGCCTGTCTTGAACGACACGTTCAAGTTGTCGCGCTTGCCGCTCTGGAACTTGGGGCGACGAGTGCGCAAGTAGATGGTGCCGGCCGAGCCATAGTCGCGGGCACTCTGGAAGATGTTGCTGCGCTGGCCGTTGTAGAGCGAGATGGCCTCGATGTTGTCGAGCGAGAACTTGCCCAAATCGACCTGCCCGTTCTGGGCATTTCCCACCTGGATGCCGTCATAGAAGACCCCCATGTGATTGGTGCCCATCGAGCGGATGTCAACAGTCTTGAGCCCCCCCACGCCGCCATAGTCCTTGAGCTGCACCCCGGCGAAGTAGCGCACGGCATCGGCCACCGAGTGGCTGTTGAGCCCCTCAAGCTGCTTGCCAGTGAGTTCCTGAGCTGGAATCACGTCCTCATAGGGGCGGCGGCCATAGATGATGACATTCTGGATATACTGCATCGAGTCGAGACGGCCATGGCCGACGGGGGCCAACACCGAGTCGGCCTGATGTGCAAGCACTCCCTCCTGTGCATGCAGGCACAGGACACACACGAGTGTTAGAAATATTATGACAATTATTTTGCGCATTGTTCCGGGTTTCTATACTTGCGACTTGGCAGGTCTTCTGACTCACCCCTACCCTTCAATTGCAGCTTGACCTTCCCACGCGCCGACACTCGTCGAGTGTCGTGTGCAGTGTTCAAGTGCGGGATTTCTTGCTCGGGGGCACACAGCAGCACCGTCTGTCCAGGAGTCTCACCTGGTTCCCTTTTCACCCGGCTTGAGTCCGGGCACCAAATCTCGCTGCAAAGATACAACAATATGCTAACAACGAGATGATAAAGTATCAAAAAAAACTCCGGTGCGCATCGCTGCGGGCCGGAGTCTCAATAAACAAATTAACTATGGAAAATAATTGTATGATGTTTTGCTATAGATTGTCAGTCAAAACAGCTGAACAATCCTTCAGCTATGAAACGATTCATTCTCCATCAACACTTGCGAGCTCGCGCTCCTGGCGTGCCTGCTCGGCAAGTGCCATCTCGTTCTTGTCGCCAACAACGAGGGTCTGATATTCACGCAAGCCTGTTCCAGCGGGAATGAGGTGACCGCAGATGACGTTCTCCTTCATGCCCTCGAGGGTGTCGACACGGCCATTGATAGCGGCCTCGTTGAGCACCTTGGTTGTCTCCTGGAACGAAGCGGCCGACATGAAGCTGCTGGTCTGCAATGCTGCACGGGTGATACCCAGCAGAATCTGCTCGCTAGTTGCCGGCACGGCATCACGCACGACAACGAGTTTCATGTCACGGCGCTTGAGCGACGAGTTGATGTCGCGCAGCTTGCGTGCAGTTATGATCTGACCATTCTGGACCTCGTCACTGTCACCACTATTGGTGACAATCTTTTTGCCCCAGATGCGGTCGTTCTCCTCCATGAAGTCGCGCTTGTCGACCGTCTGCTCCTCAAGGAAGCGGGTGTCGCCCGGATCGATAATGCGCACCTTGCGCATCATCTGGCGCACGATTACCTCAAAGTGCTTGTCGTTGATCTTCACACCCTGGGTGCGATAAACGTCCTGCACCTCGTTAACGATGTAATCCTGAACGGCCGTGGGACCCTTGATGCGCAGGATGTCGGCGGGAGTGACAGCGCCATCGGACAGCGGTGTGCCGGCGCGCACAAAGTCATTCTCCTGCACGAGGATCTGCTTGGACAGCGGCACGAGATATTTCTTCTCCTCGCCCAGTCGGTTCTTGACGGTGATCTCGCGATTACCACGCTTGATGCGGCCAAAGGACACTTCACCATCAATCTCGCTGACAACAGCGGGGTTGGACGGGTTGCGGGCCTCAAACAGCTCGGTCACACGAGGCAGACCACCGGTGATATCACCAGCACCACCCGAGAACGAGCGCGGAATCTTGACGAACACCTCACCAGCGCTGATTTCCTCGCCATCTTTCTTCATGAGGTGTGCACGCACGGGCAGTGAGTAGGACTTCACCACGTTACCCTCACTGTCGATTACCTCGGCCTCGGGGATGCGGTTGTGGTCCTTGGTCTCGATGATGAAGATCTCGGCGTTGCCCGAAATTTCATCATACTCCTCGCGATAGGTCACACCCTCAATCAAGTTCTTGAAACGCAGGGTACCGTTCACCTCACTGACGATGACAGCATTGAATGCATCCCACTCCGAGATCTTGTCGCCCTCGGTAACCATGTCACCAGGTTTGAAGAACAGCTTGGAGCCATACTCGATGGGGGCATGCGTGAGGACCATGTTGGTGTTGGGATCCTTGATCTGCATCTCGGCCATGCGGCCCACAACGATGTCAACGCCATCCTTGTCCTTAACGGTGCGCAGATCTTCAATCTCGATGCGACCATTATACTTAGACGTGATATTGGAAACTGCCGAAGCATTGCTGGCCACACCACCGGCGTGGAAGGTACGCAGTGTCAGCTGTGTACCAGGCTCACCAATAGACTGCGCGGCAATCACGCCGACGGCTTCACCCTTCTGCACCATGCGGTGCGATGCCAGGTTGCGGCCATAGCACTTGGCGCACACGCCTCGCTTGGCCTCACAGGTGAGAACCGAACGAATCTCGACCGACTCGATGGGCGAGTTGTCGATGCGTGCTGCGATGGCATCGGTAATCTCATCACCGCTCTTGACAATGACCTCGCCTGTCGTGGGATCAACAACATCGTGAACCGACACGCGGCCCAGGATGCGCTCGCCCAGGGTGGCCACAACTCGGTCACCGTTGCGCACCTCGCGGCACACAAGACCGCGCAGCGTGCCACAGTCTTCCTCGTTGATGATCACGTCGTGAGCAACGTCGACCAGACGGCGGGTAAGATAACCGGCGTCGGCGGTCTTCAATGCGGTATCGGCAAGACCCTTGCGGGCACCGTGGGTCGAGATGAAGTACTCAAGCACCGACAAGCCCTCCTTGAAGTTAGCAAGGATGGGGTTCTCGATAATCTGGTGACCACCCTCGACACCAGACTTCTGGGGCTTGGCCATCAGACCACGCATACCCGAAAGCTGGCGAATCTGGTCCTTAGAACCACGAGCACCGGAATCCAGCATCATGAATACCGAGTTGAAACCCTGCTTGTCGGCAGTGATCTGCTTCATCAGCTCATTGGTGAGCTCGGTGTTGACGTTGGTCCAGATGTCGATCACCTGATTGTAACGCTCGTTGTCGGTGATGGCACCCATGTCGTAGTCCATCTTGATCTGGTCGGCACGGGCATCACCCTCGGCAATAATCTCGGCCTTGCGGTCGGGAATGAGCACGTCATTAAGGTTGAACGACAGTCCACCCTTGAATGCCATGTAGTAACCCATGTTCTTCACATCGTCGAGGAACTGTGCCGAGCGGGGCACACCACAACTGCGAATCACGCGGGTGATGATATTGCGAAGCGATTTCTTGGAAATCAGCTCGTTGACATATCCAATCTCGTAGGGAACAGTGTTGTTGAAGATGATGCGACCCACCGAGGTCTCATCGACGAGCTTCTGCTCATGCTCCCCATTCTCGTTAACGACATCGACCATGACGCTGATGATGGCGTGCATGGCAACCTTGCCCTCATTGTAAGCCACGAGTGCTTCCTCGGGACCGTAGAACTTGAGGCCTTCGCCCTTGTCGCCCTTGCGCAGCTTGGTGATGTAGTACAGACCCAGTACCATATCCTGTGACGGAACAGTAACTGGATCACCGTTGGCAGGATTGAGGATGTTGTGCGGCTCGAGCATCAGCATTTGGGCCTCGACAACGGCCTCGTTGCCCAGCGGCAAGTGGACTGCCATCTGGTCACCGTCAAAGTCGGCGTTGAATGCCGTACATGCCAGCGGATGCAACTGGATGGCCTTACCCTCGATGAGCTTGGGCTGGAATGCCTGAATACCCAATCGGTGCAGTGTCGGCGCACGGTTCAGGAGCACGGGATGACCCTTCATGACGTTCTCGAGAATGTCCCAAACGACGGGCTCCTTGCGGTCAACAATCTTCTTGGCGCTCTTAACGGTCTTGACGATGCCGCGCTCGATGAGCTTGCGGATGACAAACGGCTTGTAGAGCTCGGCGGCCATGTCCTTGGGGATACCGCACTCGCCCATCTTCAACTCGGGACCCACGACGATAACCGAACGGGCCGAGTAGTCGACACGCTTACCGAGCAGGTTCTGACGGAAACGGCCCTGCTTACCCTTGAGGCTATCGCTCAAGGACTTGAGGGGACGGTTAGAATCGCTCTTGACGGCGCTCGACTTGCGAGAGTTGTCAAGCAGTGAGTCCACAGCCTCCTGGAGCATACGCTTCTCGTTGCGCATGATGACCTCGGGGGCCTTGATCTCGATGAGGCGTTTGAGACGTGTGTTGCGGATGATCACGCGACGATACAAGTCGTTAACGTCGCTCGTGGCAAAGCGGCCACCATCCAGCGGGATGAGGGGACGCAACTCGGGCGGGATAACGGGCAGAACCTTCAGGATCATCCACTCGGGGCGGTTAATGCCCTTGCTGGAGCGGAATGACTCGACGACCTGGAGGCGCTTGAGGGCCTCGGTCTTGCGCTGCTGTGAGTTCTCCTTGTAGGCACGGTCACGCAACGTGTTGGCCAGCGAGTCAAGGTCAAGCTCGGCCAGCAGGTCATAGATAGCCTCGGCACCCATCTTGGCGATGAACTTGTCGGGATTATCGTTCTCGAGCGACTGATTCTCCTTGGGTAGCTTGTCGAGGATAGCAAGGTACTCGTCCTCGGTCAGCAGGTCATACTTCTGCAGTTCACGAGTCTCGGTGCCGTTGTCATACTTCACACCGGCAGGATTGATGACGACATAACGCTCATAGTAGATGATCATGTCGAGCTTCTTGGTGGGAATGCCCAGCAGATAACCAATCTTGTTGGGCAGCGAGCGGAAGTACCAGATGTGTGCCACGGGCACTACCAGCTCGATGTGTCCACTGCGCTCACGACGCACTTTCTTCTCGGTCACCTCGACACCGCAATGGTCGCACACGATACCCTTGTAACGGATGCGCTTGTACTTGCCGCAATGGCACTCATAGTCCTTGACAGGACCAAAGATGCGCTCACAAAACAGGCCGTCGCGCTCGGGCTTGTAGGTGCGGTAGTTGATGGTCTCGGGCTTGAGGACCTCACCATGTGAATTCTCCAAGATCTCGTCGGGAGAAGCCAGACTGATGGTAATCTTGGTGAAATTGTTCTTTATCTTAGTATCTCTCTTGAAAGCCATAGTTGAGAAAGCGTAAAATTAATCAAGTTTCACATTCAGACACAGTCCACGCAGCTCGTGCAACAGCACATTGAGCGACTCGGGAATGCCCGGTGTGGGCATGGGATCACCCTTGACGATTGCCTCATAGGCCTTGCTGCGGCCCACCACATCGTCACTCTTGACGGTGAGGATCTCCTGGAGCACATGGCTTGCGCCAAAGGCCTCAAGAGCCCAAACCTCCATCTCTCCGAAACGCTGACCACCAAACTGGGCCTTACCGCCAAGCGGCTGCTGGGTGATGAGGCTGTACGGTCCGATGGAACGGGCGTGCATCTTGTCCTCGACCATGTGGCCAAGTTTGAGGAAGTAGGTCACACCGACGGTGGCCTTCTGGTCAAAGGGCTCACCAGTGGCTCCGTCATAGAGCTGGGTCGTTCCTGCACGGGGCAGACCGGCCTTGTCGGTCCACTCGTTGAGGTCATCCAGGCTGCAGCCGTCAAAGATGGGCGTTGCAAACTTGACATCAAGCTCACGGCCTGCCCAACCCAAAACGGCCTCAAAAATCTGACCCAAGTTCATGCGCGAGGGCACACCCAGGGGGTTCAGCACCAGGTCAACGGGGGTTCCGTCGGCCAGGAACGGCATATCCTCCTGGCGAACGACGCGCGATACGATACCCTTGTTACCATGGCGACCTGCCATCTTATCACCGACGCTGATCTTGCGCTTCTTGGCGATATAGACCTTGGCCAGCTGCATGATACCCGAGGGCAGCTCGTCACCGATGCTGATGTCGAGCTTCTTTCGCTTGAGCTCGGCCTCATAGGCCTTGCTCTTGTGCAGGAAGTTCATTACCGTGGCACGGATGAGCTCGTTGCGGTGGGTGTCGGCAGTCCACTTGCTCAGGTTGATCGAGTCGAGGTTCTCAAGACCCATGATAATCTCGCGGGTGAATTTCTCTCCCTTGGGAACCACGTCCTCGTCCATATAGTTCTTCACACCTTGCGAGGTGCGACCCTCGGTCAGTGCAGTGAGCTTGTCCACGAGAATGCTGTGGAGCTCCTCTTGCTTAATGGCATATTCGTTGTCGAGAGCCTCGATCTCGGGGTCAACACCACGGGTGCGCTTCTTGATAGCGCGGGCAAACAGGCGTGTGCCGATCACGACACCCTTGAGCGACGGGTTAGCCTTCAACGAGGCATCCTTCACGTCGCCTGCCTTGTCGCCAAAGATGGCGCGCAGCAACTTCTCCTCGGGGGTGGGATCGCTCTCGCCCTTGGGCGTGATCTTACCGATGAGGATATCACCGGGGATGACATGAGCACCCACGCGGATGATGCCACGCTCGTCAAGATCCTTGGTAGCGTCCTCGCTCACATTGGGGATGTCGTTGGTCAACTCCTCCATGCCACGCTTGGTCTCGCGCACCTCAAGGGTGTACTCGTCGACGTGAACACTGGTGAGGATATCCTCACGCACGAGACGCTCGTTGATCACGATAGCATCCTCATAGTTGTAACCCTTCCAGGGCATGTAGGCAACCTTGAGGTTGCGGCCCAGTGCGAGCTCGCCGTCCTGGGTGGAATATCCCTCTGTGAGGATCTGACCCTTGGTGACACGGTCGCCAGCATTGCAGATGGGTCTCAGGTCGATGGTCGTGCTCTGGTTGGTCTTGCGGAACTTGGGCAGCTTGTATTCCTTAACGGCACTGTCAAAGGAGACAAACTCCTCGTCCTCGGTGCGGTCATAGCGGATGCGGATCACGCTGGCGTCCACAAACTCAACGACGCCATCGCCCTCGGCCTGCAACTGCGTGCGGCTGTCATAGGCCATGCGCTGCTCGATGCCTGTTCCCACGATGGGAGCCTCGCTGCGCAGCAAGGGCACAGCCTGACGCATCATGTTGGCGCCCATCAGCGCACGGTTAGCGTCATCATGCTCCAGGAATGGAATCAGCGCGGCAGCGATCGAGGCAATCTGTTGCGGCGACACATCCATGAGTTCAACCTCGTCGGGCGAAACGACGGGGAAGTCGGCGTTCTTGCGAGCCTTGACACGGTCGCGCACAAAGGTGCCATCCTCGTTCAACGGGGCATTACCCTGTGCGATGATTCGGTCTTCCTCGTCCTCGGCGGTGAGGTAAACGATCTCGTCATTATTCAGGTTCACCTTGCTGTCATCCACCTTGCGGTAAGGGGTCTCGATGAAGCCCAGGTTATTAATCTTGGCATACACGCACAACGACGAGATAAGGCCGATGTTGGGACCCTCAGGGGTCTCGATGGGGCACAGACGGCCGTAGTGGGTGTAGTGCACATCACGCACCTCAAAGCCGGCACGCTCACGCGACAGACCACCAGGACCCAGGGCACTCATGCGGCGCTTGTGGGTAATCTCGGCCAGCGGGTTGGTCTGGTCCATGAACTGCGACAGTGCGTTGGTGCCAAAGAACGTGTTGATCACGCTCGAGATGGTCTTGGCGTTGATCAGGTCGATGGGAGCGAACTGCTCGGTGTCACGCACGTTCATGCGCTCGCGGATGGTGCGGGCCATGCGGGCCAGTCCCACGCCAAACTGGTTGTAGAGCTGCTCGCCCACAGTGCGAACGCGACGGTTGCTCAGGTGGTCGATATCGTCCACATCCTGCTTGCTGTTGATCAAGCCAATGAGATACTTAATGATCTCGATGATGTCCTCCTTGGTCAAAACACGCTTCTCGGGATCGGTGTCAAGGCCCAACTTGGCATTGATGCGGAAACGTCCCACCTCGCCCAGGTCATAGCGTTTCTCGCTGAAGAAGAGGTTGGTGATCACCTCACGGGCGCTGTTGTCATCGGGCGGCTCGGCATTGCGCAGCTGGCGGTAAATGAAGTTGACAGCCTCCTTGCCACTGTTACAGGTATCCTTGTTAAGGGTGTTGAAAATGATCTGGTAGTCACCAGTGTTCACATCCTCGCGGTGCAACAGGATTGTCGTCACACCCGAGTCGATGATCTCGGCGATGTTCTCTTCCTGCAACTCGGTGTCACGGTCAATGATCACGTCGTTGCGCTCGATGCTCACAACTTCACCGGTATCCTCATCAACAAAGTCCTCACTCCATGAGCGCAGCACGCGGGCAGCGAGCTTGCGGCCCACAGCCTTCTTGAGGTTTGACTTGGTGACCTTGATTTCCTCGGCCAGTCCAAACTCCTGGATGATGTCATTGTCGGTTTCAAGTCCGATGGCACGCAGCAGCGTGGTCACCGGTAATTTCTTCTTACGGTCGATGTAAGCATACATCACGTTATTGATGTCGGTTGCAAACTCGATCCACGACCCACGGAAGGGGATGATGCGTGCCGAGTACAGCCTTGTGCCGTTGGCATGCATGCTCTGTCCAAAGAAGACACCCGGCGAGCGGTGAAGCTGGGATACGACGACACGCTCGGCACCGTTGATGACAAAGGTACCCTTGTCGGTCATATAGGGGATAGATCCCAGGTAGACGTCCTGAATCTCGGTCGGGAAATTGTGATCGGGGTCGGTACAGTAGAGCTTGAGTTTGGCCTTGAGAGGCACGCTGTAGGTCAAGCCGATGTCCAGACACTCATCGATGGAATAGCGAGGCGGGTCAATATAATAGTCAAGGAATTCAAGCTTAAAGTTGTTGCGCGTGTCCTCGATGGGGAAATTCTCGGCAAACACTTTATAGAGTCCCTCATTTTTTCTTTTCTCAGTCGGTGTATCCAGCTGCAGGAAATCACGGAATGACTGTAACTGCACGTCGAGGAAATCGGGATAGGGATAGGGATTTCTTACTCGCGCGAAATTAACACGTTCTTTTTTGGAAACTGACATTGACTATATAGAAGTTTTGTGAACTGAATTGGGATTGTTTCTTATCGCAATAATAGAGTGCCGCACCCTGTAACCACTTGAACGTAATTCAGGCTAAACACTTGAAGGTCAATATCCATCGGGTGGCTTGCCGCACAACTGTGCGGCAAGCACACTGATGAATCATGTTGTGCAGGTCAAAATTGACACAAAAAGGTTAAGAACCCACTCTTGTTGGGGATTCTTAACCCAAACACCCGTTAGCAGGTGCTATTATTTCAGTTCAACCTCAGCGCCCAGGCCCTCGAGCTCTGCCTTCAGAGCATCGGCCTCGTCCTTGGATGCACCCTCCTTGAGGGTAGCGGGAGCCTTGTCTACCATGTCCTTAGCGTCCTTCAGACCAAGGCTAAGGAGCTCCTTAACCTTCTTGATCACCTGGAGCTTCTGGGCACCGGCGTTCTTGAGGACAACGTCAAACGAAGTCTTCTCCTCGGCCTCGGCGGCTGCACCAGCAGCGGGACCAGCGGCAACAGCAACAGCTGCAGCGGCGGGCTCGATGCCATATTCGTCCTTCAAAATCTGAGCAAGCTCGTTAACTTCCTTTACGGTAAGGTTCACTAACTGTTCTGCAAAAGCTTTCAAATCTGCCATAATAGTATGGATTTAAAATTGGTTGTTTTTAATTTTTGTTTAATTTTCTTTTTTGGATAAGGTTTCCAGAACTCCGTGGAGCTTATTGCCACCCGACTGCAGAGCACTGATGACGTTCTTGGCCGGCGATTGCAGCAATGCAACAACATCGGCGATGAGCTCGTTCTTGCTCTTGATAGCCACGAGGGTGTCAAGGTTCTGCTCGCCCACATAGACGGTCTCCTCGACATAGGCGGCCTTGAATGCGGGGATGGTCTCCTTCTTACCGCGGAATTCCTTGATGAGTTTAGCAGGCGCATTACCCGTGTCGCTCAGCAACAGGGTCGTGGGGCCAGCCAGGGAGTCATAGAGGCCACTGTAGTCCACGTCACACGCGTCCATGGCCTTCTTCAACAGGGTGTTCTTGACAACCATCATCTTGATGCCAGCCTTGAAGGCAGCGCGGCGCAGGTCCACGGTCTTCTCGGCATTGAGCGATGTGGTGTTAGCCAGATACACTACACTATACTGGTCAAGAGTCTCTTTGATCTTGTCGATCATTAAGGTTTTATCTTCCTTCTTCATTTCGTTAATCTACAATTTTTAAAATGTTTAAGCCTCAATCGACTTGGGATCAACCTTGATACCCTTGCTCATGGTGCTCGAAAGATAAATACTCTTGATGTACGTGCCCTTAGCGGCAGCGGGTTTCAGCTTGATGAGCGTGTTGATAAACGCAGCAGCGTTATCGCGGATCTGCTCGGGGCTGAAGGACACCTTACCGATCGAGGTGTGTACAATACCACCCTTATCGACCTTGAAGTCGATCTTACCTTGTTTCACTTCTTTCACAGCCTTTGCAACGTCGGGAGTCACGGTGCCGCTCTTGGGGTTAGGCATCAGGCCACGAGGACCCAGGATGCGGCCCAGAGGACCCACCTTACCCATGATCTGGGGCTGAGTGATGATCACATCGATGTCGGTCCAACCGCCTTTAATCTTGTCGATGTACTCGTCAAGACCGACATATTCTGCTCCGGCTTCCTTGGCGGCAGCTTCGGCCTCGGGTCCACACAGGACCAGGACGCGAACCTGCTTGCCGGTGCCATGAGGCAGCGATACAACGCCACGAACCATCTGGTTGGCCTTACGCGGATCCACACCAAGACGCACGTCGATATCGGTGGAAGCATCAAACTTGGTAAAAGTGATTTCCTTAACCAATGCTGCAGCTTCCTCAAGGGTGTAAGCCTTCCCCGTGTCGACCTTCGCGTTGTACAACTTCTGATTTTTCGTTAATTTACTCATAATCAATAAAGTTTTTAAACGTTCTCAGGGAATTGACCCTTTACAGTGATACCCATACTTCTTGCTGTTCCGGCCACCATAC
>Ga0247611_10004794_pt1 | contig 18441 bp, 12 predicted proteins | sample 177DNAGHGhighgp2_FD_192422 | JGI IMG/M metagenome (GOLD analysis project Ga0247611, IMG submission 192422) | Sheep rumen microbial communities from Palmerston North, Manawatu-Wanganui, New Zealand - 1770 DNA GHGhigh gp2 | ecosystem: Host-associated > Mammals > Digestive system > Stomach > Rumen... | reverse complement strand
GCCGGTGATAGCCCCACTGGTTCTGCAGGATGTTGACGAGCAGACTCTCGTTGGTGCAGCAAGGCACGCCGTTGAGCCGGTTGTAGCCGCACATCACCATCCCCACGTCGGTGTGGTTGACGATATACTGGAACGCCGGCAGGTAGGTGGTCCAAAAGGCGCGCCCGCTGACCGTCGCGTCAAACGAGTGGCGGTCGGCCTCCGGTCCGCTGTGCACGGCGAAATGCTTGATGCAGGCGAGTGCCTTGTACCGGTCATTGACCTTCTGCTGCAGACCGTTCACGCAGGCGGTGCCCATGCGCGCGGTGAGGTAGGGGTCTTCACCGTAGGTTTCCATACCGCGTCCCCAGCGCGGGTCGCGGAAAATGTTGATGTTCGGGGTGAAAAAGCTGACGCCGGTGTAGTCGTCATACCGGCCGGCCTTCTGGTTACGGTTGAATTTCAACCGCGCTTCGTCGGCAATCATGGCGAACATATCCTGCACGGCCTTGTCGTCGAAGGTGGCGGCCAATGCCGTGGGCATCGGATAGACCGTGGCGAAACCGTCGCGGGCCACCCCATGCAACGCCTCGTTCCACCAGCTGTACGCCGGTATGCCCAACCGCTCAACGGCTGGGTTGCGATGCTCCATCATTCCCAATTTCTCATCCAAAGTAAGCTGGTTCAGAAGCAGTTGCGCCCGCTCCTCGATCGAGAGGCTCGGGTTTCGAAAATCCTGCTGCGCCATCGCACAAAAGGCAATGACGACGGTTATGATGCTGACGAATAGTTTTCTCATATCAATAATTTCAGTTATTCTCTACATTACTGGACAATCAATTTCTTGGTAACAAACGCATTACCCTTCTGCATGTAAACAAGATATGTTCCCGGTGTCAACCCCTTAGTGGCGATGCGGTTCACGCCCTCCTGCGCCTCCCCGCGCATCACACACTGACCGGTGGTAGTGAAAATCCGCCATCCCAACGTCTCCCCCGTGGGATTGTCCAATACGAAATACCCCTGCGTGACAGGATTGGGAGTGAGGGTTATTTTGGTTAAAACGTTGTCGGGCACATCCCCGCCTATGTTAAGATGTACCACGTATGGACGTGTGGATTGATGCGGTGTGGATGCGGTGTAAATCACATCTCCCACAAGAAAGTTTTGCGGCTCGCTCTCATCAGGCGTGACCGTGATGCCCCAAGGTTTGGTGATGGTCGGATATGCATTCGACAAATCCGGCACAACGCAAACTAAATAGAACGCAATTGTGTCATCCTCCATAAAGACCCCGAACAAGCCGTCGTAATAATCGTAGGCCAGTGCCGGGTTGTTCTCCACCAGAAAATCAAAACCCGTAATTTCCGGCTCGATCACATAAAGGGGCAAATAGTTGACAAGACCATACGACGTGTTGTCGTTCCAGTGGAAAATCACATCCTCTGCTGCCGCGTCATTGTCGCAGCCCCAATAGTTGCCGATTGCATCCACACTGCTGTTGCTATTGTTATACAACTCATATTCAACACCTCCGTTACCGTTATTGTACAGCAAATTGTGACCTGGATCTTCCGCTGTACCCATATCTAAAAGAGGGATCTGGATGGCCGTGACCCCCCATAAGTTTCCGGTGATGAGGTTTCGGCGCAACTTGGCCGTACAGGTCGCATCACCCCAAATGCTCACTCCACTGCCACCGTTGTTCGGATTGACCTCTAAGTTGTTGTCAATAAACTGATTGTCATACAATTCCGAAGAAATCAGAGACCCGTTCTGCGTATAACCGTAGCGATTGTTTTTCACCAAATTGTCTTTCACAAGCACGTGCGTGACCAATTGGCTAAAGCTAAACATGTTCGAGATGCCGATGCCACCCGACATATTGCTGGCCACTCCTTCGATGAGGTTTCCGATGATGCGAATGGTGTCCGTAGTGCCGGGACCAATATTGATTTGCGGATTATTCGTGTTTCCCAACACGTTGTTATACAACACATTGTTCAGAATGGATGGACAACCGTCAGAGTTGAGGGCCGACTGGATGGCACAGGCTTGGTTATCGTGAAAATAGCTGTTTTGTATGGTAGGGCTACAGTTCATAAAGCTGATCACATGGTTGGAAAAATGGTCGAACTCGCAGGAGTCAATCACCACTTCACTGTTAATCAGCTTGATGCCCTGGCAATAGCGGACATGAAGGTGGGATAAACGACTCTGGGTGGCGTCCTCAAAGCGAACCTCAAAGTCATCGCCTTGGATGAGAAGCGGTTGTGTTCTGTCCGCGGTGCGCATCGTCCCACGAACAGTCCATACCACACTGATAGACACATGCACCAGTTCGGCAGAAGACTCCAGTGTCAGCGTGTCGCCATCGGAAATGGTGATACTCTGCAGAATGTCATACTGGTTCGTCGATGTGCTCTGCACAGCAGAAGGAGCCGCAAGACAAAGGGTCTCCAATGTATATGACAGTCCCGTCCCGGGAGACACCCACTGTGCATTCAATTGATTTACAGCAAATAACACAAGAATACAGAAAACGATCTTTTTCATATCTAAAGTATTTTTATTTTAAGCGGCAAATCTACACAAATTACCAATACACGCATACAACAATCCCCCTTGCCGGGAAAAACTTCCCCGGCAAGAACCGGACCTTATTCCACGAAACTCGTATTTAGTACGGCAGATATCTTATTATGAGTGCGTTACATTGGCAATCGTTCTCTAAATGATTTTTTGAACGAACGGGAGAGCTCAAAATTGGCATTGTTGGCAATCAACACCCTGTTCTTCAAAACACCCGTGACCTTCTCCATGTTCACCACCACCGAGCGGTTGATTTTCTGGAATCTCGATTTAGGGAACTTGGACTGGAACATTTTCAGGTTGCTGCGGAAGAATTTCTTGCTACCGTCTTCAAAATAGACACATACCTGGTTCCCAATCTTCTTGATATACAACACCTTGTCAAAAACAATGCGGATGGATTCCTCGTTGCGAGTACCCAAGATGAACACCGATTTCGCCAAACGGTCGTCTGCTCCGTACATCATCCTGTCCTCCTCCACTTTCCGCAAAATACGCTGATCCACCTTATTGTAAACGCTGTATATGTTCAGAATCTTCCCCATGATGCTGTTGAGGTCTTTTTCGGTGTAGGGTGAATAAAATATCTCAAAAAATCCCATCTTGAGATACTGCTTCACCCTTTTGGTCTTGATATTGTCACAAAGACCGACGATGAAAGGCGGCTTTCTGACATCATGAAGGATGTCCGCAAAACCGATGTCCACGAAAAATATCGTGGGACGGTGATTGTTCAAGTACTCGATGGCCTCCGCCGCATGGTGGCAGACCAACGCAATGTCCAATGAGTAAAAGTTTGACAATAAGTCTCTTAGCGCTGTCACTTTAGACTCTTCCTTACTCAGAATAACCACTTCAAAATTCTTGTTTGATGCCATAGTAGTTTTGTAATTATATGTAAAATTATAAAAAACATTCATATCCAATCGTTTAAAAAAAGAAAAGGTGACGTTTGCTCTTATTCGGTCGGTTTATTGACCCAAACAAACACCAAAAAGTGCATAAAAGTGACTAAAAATTACAATCTGCTACTTTTGCAACAAAAACGGCAATAATTGGTGTGGAAAATCCACTTTTGTATCAAATCTGACAAAAAACCGTGTTGTATGTGCATTTTTATGGTCATAACTCCTTCTCGTTTTGAATAGCTTTTGCCTCAATGGTATTGCTTCCGAAGCCTATTTTCTGCCTCAAAGAGGATGTTGCGGAGCTCATCAAGCTGCATCAGGGAATATTCCGATAAAGGGCGACAGGAGGAGAGCCAGGGCGGACAACTCTCCGGTAACCAGAGCCGTACATTCTCATACAATGCAACCGACTCATCTACATGGTGTTGCTTATTGCTTGCACGAACATACTGCAGTATCCGGAGCCCGTCGGCTTTCTGGTGGAACGCCTTGACAAAGTGGTCATAATCAGACACGTTGCGGCGAATGTCCTCCCAAATATCCTGTTTCCGGTCATCCTTCTGCAAGAACGCGAGGAAATCATAGTCTCCCACGGCGATACGATTCTCGTAAAGCTCCGGCAGTAGGCGGTAGGCTTCCTCTATCGGCGAAAAGCAACGGTGGGAATAGAGCGGGTAGCTTTCCCAAACACCCTGCGCGCCGTGCATCATGGCGGGACCCGTTCCGAACGGCACTCGGTCGGAGTAGCGACCGGCGGGGTAAACGCACTCGGTGTTAAAAAGACTTAATCCGCCCATCTTGCAGAACTTCTGGACGAGGTAGAAGTCCTCACCGCTCTGCAACGGGGTAATGTTCCCAATCTTCCGTAGCGCCGCCACCCGCATCGCGATAGCCGAACCCAACGCGGTGAATCCATACGGACTGTTGATTTTCAGCAAATTGATGGCATAATTGCGCATATAGAGCTCGTAGCGGAGCATCGCACGGCTCTGCACTTCATCGACCGTGTTCAGCTTGTGATAGTACGGTACCGCGAGCGCATTCATAGACGGATGCCGGGCAAAATTGTCCGCTACCGAACACAGATAGCCGGGGTTCACATACGTGTCGGCATCGAGGCTGACGATGATGTCTCCCGAATCTGCATCTTCGAAAATCTTCTCAAACAGTACCTTACGGGCAAAACCGACCCCCTTTTTCTTCTCCGTCCAGCCACAGCCGCAAGAGGAGCGGTCTATGACATGCAGTGTTAATAAATCATAATGTCGGAGGTATTCGAGTGTCTGCCGGTTGCGCTCGCAGACAGGGCGCTTGTCCGGGTCGTGCCAATAACTGTCGGGTTGGTTGACACAGACATAGACCTCGAAAGGAGGATGATGTTCCTGACGGGCGAGTGCATCCAAAGTGGCGGGCAGGGTGTCCGTCTCATCCATCGCAGGAATGGCCACCCTTAAGGTCGCCATCTACTTGACGGTGATCGTGACGTCGCGGGTGCGCGCCGGCTGGTCCACCCTGTCGCGTGCATACACGAAGTGCAGCGTCTGCGTGCCCTTCTCCACCGCCTCGAACTTCCAGAAGCGGTGGCTGGAGGCGCCCACCATGCCCTTCGGCGCATCGCTCGTGTAACGGTCGCCGACACTCTTCACCACCGTGACCTCGTTATCGTTGATAAGCTGCCACCAAAAGCCAGTCGAGGCGTTGGTGATGAACTCAATCTCGCAGGACTGACCCTGCTTGAGCACCACCTCGTTGGTCTCCTTATCGACGGCAACCAGTTTCTTCTGCGCCTGGCAACCGAGAAACAAGCATACAATCGCGCTGAAATAGATGACTTTCTTCATTGTTTCGGATATTTTCGGGCAAAAATACATTTTTTACGGTTAGATGCCACAACCCCAGGAAAATTTAATGCAACTCGCAGTTTTTCTATCTGTCAAGAAAAAAAACAGACAGTTGATAAAAATACACTAAAAGTAAAAATCCTACGTTTATAAATGCTATCTTTGCAAAAATATTTAGAATCAAAAAGACATATATGAAAGCCCGCGTGATTGAAGTGCTCAACACCATTTACGACCCCGAAATCCCTGTAAACATTTGGGAGTTGGGGTTTATCTACAAACTGGAGGTCAACGAGAACAACGATGTCTATATCCTGATGACGCTCACCGCGCCCAACTGCCCGGTGGCGGAAAGCCTGCCGATGGAAGTCCAGACCCGCGTGCAGATGATCCCGGGGGTCAACAAGGTGGTGGTGGACGTCACCTTCGACCCGCCCTGGACGATGGACCGCATGACCGACGCCGCCAAAATGGAACTCGGCCTGCTCTATTAACCCAACGCTTTCAATCAGAATTCATTACCAAAACCAAATACTTCGCGAATGGAAAATCAGAACAAGTACAACGCGTTCAGCTTGTTGCAGTTTATGTGGAAATGGCGGAAGTGGCTGCTCATCGTCTGCGCCGCTACATTCGTCATATCGGCCGCTTGCTCGTTTTTGGTGCGGCCGCGCTTCAAATCCACCGCACTCCTCTACGCCCCGCGCACCAGCTCCGTCTCCAAAATCCTGCTCAACGAGCAAAACTACAACGAACGACTGGAAATCAAGGCCTTAGCCACTGTTGACGAGACCGAACAGATGCTTCCCTTCCTCAACTCCGTGGCCATCAAGGACTCCCTGGTGGAGAAGTACAACTTAGCCGAGTACTACAACGTCAACCTCAACAAGAAGGGCGGCAAGACGAAACTCTACAAGAACCTGACCAACAACATGACCATCAAGCGCACAGAGTACGGCGCCATCCAAGTGTCGGTGAGCGACTGGGACCCGCAACGCGCCTACAACATGACGTTGGACGTGGTGCGCTGGCTCGACACCATCAAGAACCACGTCGAATACGAGCGTGCGCTGGCCGCCTACACCATCCTGGAGAACCAGCTGGACTCCGTGGACAAGGAAATTGCCGCCACAAACGATTCCATCCGGGAAATCATGAAACACGGGGTCTTCGATGTGAAGGGACAGAGCGAGCGCCTCACCCAGCAGTACGCCATCGCCGCCGCACAGGGTAACGCCGCCGCCATGCAACGCATCCAAAGAGAACAGGACACCATCGCCAAATACGGGGCCAAACTCACCGCCTACCAGGAGATGAGCTACAACTTCAGCAAATATCACGCCCTCTGCAAGGAGAAAATGTTGGACGCCAAGATGGACATGACCACCATCATGCCCGTGAAATTCGTCATCGACAAACCCTTCCCCGCCGACAAGAAGTTCTACCCCAAGAAATCCCTCATCGTCATCATCTCCACCCTCTGCGCTTTCATTCTCACGATGATTGTGCTCTTAACCATTGAAAGAGTTGGTAACCCGTCTGATAGAAAAGATTCAGCAACAGCTCCACAAGATAACTAAGCGACAGATTCTCTTCTTTCTGCTCGCAATGGCGCTTGTGGTGGCCAACGGCTACGCCATAATCAGAGAATTTCCCGCAATTCAGCTGATTACGGTGGGGCTGGTGGGACTGTACGTGGTCTTTTTCCACGCAGACTGGGCCATGTACCTCGTCGCGCTCAGCACCCCCTTCTCGGTCATCATCCGGAGCAAGAACATCCCCTTGGGACTGTCGCTGCCCTCCGAAGCCCTGATGATCTTGGTGACGATGATCTTCCTGGCCCGCATCCTCTACGACCTGAGCATCGACCGCAAGTTCCTGCGGCATCCCATCTCCATCGCCATATTGGTCTACCTCGGCTGGATGCTCCTCACCAGCCTGACCAGCGTGCGGCCGGTGGTCTCAATCAAGTTCTTCGCCTCCAAGGTGTGGTTCATCACGTCATGCTACTGGTTTTTCATGCAGATGGCCAACGACGGCTTGCGGAACGCCGTGCGCTACTTCAACTGCTACGCCATAGGTCTTTCCATCATCGTGCTCATCACCACCTACCAGCATGCGCTGAGCGGTTTCGACGAGCACTACGCGCACTTCGTGATGTCGCCGTTCTACAACGACCACACCGCCTACGGTGCAGCGCTGGCATTCATGCTGCCCGTCAGCGTCGGGTTCCTTTTCCTGCCCGGCAACCGCTGGCCGCAACGCACTTTCTACATCGTCGTTTCCCTCATTCTCCTGATGGGATTCTACCTGTCGTTCAGCCGCGCCGCCTGGCTCAGCCTCGTGGTGGCGGTCGGCGTGCTGGTCATCCTCAAACTCCGCATCAAACTGTCGTGGATTATCGGCGGCGGACTGGTGGTCGGACTGCTGCTCTTCTTCTACGCCGACGACATCCTCTACAAGATGAGCCGCAACAACCAGGATTCCTCCGGAGACTTCGTGGAGCACATCCAATCGATGTCGAACATCAGCACCGACGCCTCCAATATGGAACGCATCAACCGATGGACGGCGGCATTCGGGATGATTCGGGAGCGCCCCGTGTTCGGCTGGGGACCCGGCACTTACCAGTTCGAGTACGCCCCCTTCCAACAAGGTTACTACCGGACCATCATCTCCACTGACTTCGGTGACGGCGGCAACGCGCACAGCGAATACATCGGACCTTGCGCCGAAACCGGTTTCCCGGGGGCGCTCACCGTGGTCGCCATCGTGATCACGTTCCTTATTTGCGGCATCCGAACATATATCTATGCCGAAGACAAAACACTGAAAACCCTATCGTTGTGCATGACCTTGGCCCTCATCACCTACTTCACCCACGGCTTCCTCAACAACTTTTTGGACACCGACAAACTCTCCGTCATCGTCTGGGCGGCCATGGCGGTACTCACCGTCTGCGATCTGAAACTCAAAACGAAAACCCTAAACTGCTAACTGCCCATTGCCTCATCGTAGCAGTGGCGGCAGAGCGGCTCGTAGGCGTCCTTCTCGCCGAGGAGGACCTGCTGCTCGTTGGCCACGATACGATAGGAGAAGTGGGCAAGGTCGCCGCAACGCGTGCAGATGGCATGCTGCTTGCTGACATACTCCGCCACCGCCATCAGCTTCGGCATAGGACCGAACGGAAGACCCTTGTAGTCCATATCCAACCCACTGACGATCACACGGATGCCTGCATTGGCAAGCTGGTTGCACACCTCCACGATGCCGTCGTCAAAGAACTGCACCTCATCGATGGCCACCACCTGCACCTCGTTCATGTTCACGTAGAGCAGAATCTCGGAAGAGGCGTTGACCGGCGTCGAAACCCGAGAGTTCTCGTTATGCGACACCACCTCGACCTCATCGTAGCGCGTGTCCACGGCCGGCTTGAAGAGCTCGATGTTCTGGTTCGCGAACTCCGCACGACGAATACGACGCAACAACTCCTCCGTCTTGCCGGAGAACATCGACCCGCAAATCACCTCTATCCAACCTTTCTTATGATTCCTGCTCGCTTTATTTTCTAAAAACATTGTTTTCCAATATGATAATTTTCGTATTTTTGCCCGATTTTTGGAGTGCAAAAATAGAATAAAAACCGTTAACCTGATATAGAAATTTCAAAAAAATGAGCGACGAGTATCAAAAAATGTCGGAATTGTTGGATAATTGGCTATCCGACAATAAAAAAGGAATCAAATTGGCTTTCATTGAGAAGGAAATCCTGTTGGAGAAACTTCGGAAACTGTATGTGAAAGTCTCGGCCATGGAGACGGAAGAGTACGAAGCCACCGTGCCCGTCCAGCCTGCTCCCACACCCGATTCCGAGCCCCAAAAGCAGTTCACTCCCGCCAAGACCTTGGAGGAGGATGTAGATCTCTTCTTCGACACCGAACACGAAAGCTATAAGGCTGTGGAAGAAGAACTCAAGACCATAGCGGAGGAGATCCACGGAGCGCAGGAGCAACCTGCGATCCCGAAACCCGAACCGAAACCCGAACCGGAAAAGGTCGCCGAACCGGAGCCCGATATTTTCGCGGAAATCGAAAAGAAAGAGAAGCCCGTCGATGAAAACGCCCCGCTGACCGACGACGCGGAAGAGCTCTTCATCGAAACCGACTTCGAAATCTCGGCACAGCCCGAAAAGACTATGGAGAATCCGAAGCCCGTCGCCGAGAAACCCGTCGCCGAGAAAAAGGAACCCGTTGTCGAGAAGCCGATCGCAGAAAAGCCCATCGTCGAGAAGCCGGTCGTCGAGAAGAAAGAGGAACCCGTGAAACCCGTGAAAGCGGAGGAAAAGAAGCCGATCATAGAGAAGAAGATCAAGCAAGAGGTTCCCGTAGAGGCGGTGGAAGAGGATTTCCACGAGGAGGACGACATCCTGAAGTTCATCCCGCCGAAGTCCGCGCCCGCGCAGCCGGCAAAGCAGACGCCCGCGCCCACGCCGAAGCCGCAACGCTCGCTCAACGACCTCTTCAACGAGCGCCGCGAAGACCACTCCATCAGCAGCCAGTATCAGCGCGCGAAGGTCGGCGACCTCACCAAGGCGATCTCCATCAACGACAAGTTCATCTATATCAAGGAGTTGTTCCACAACCGCGGCGAGGACTTCAGCGCCTCCATCCACCAACTCAACGAATGCCAGAACATGGAAGAGGCCTTCGACTGCCTCGAAGAGCTGAAACAGAAATACTTCTGGGATTCCAAATCCGACGCGTACCTGTCGTTCTGCGACCTCCTACGGCGAAAATACTCCTAAACGACAAATCCGTTAGTTCCCGTAGGCCACTTCGAATTCCTCGTAACCTTCGATGATGTCGCCAACCTTGACATCGTTGCAGCCGTCGATGTTCAGACCGCAATCCTGTCCGGCAACCACCTCCTTGACATCGTCCTTGAAACGACGCAGGGAGCCGAGCTTGCCGGTGTAGATGACAATACCGTCGCGGATAAGGCGTATCTTGGTGTTACGCTGCAGCTTGCCGTCGAGGACCATACAGCCGGCCACATTGCCGACCTTGGAGATGTGGAACACCTCGCGCACCTCGATGTTGCAGACCACCTTCTCGTGAATCTCCGGCGAATGCATACCGGCGATGGCGTCCTTGATCTCGTTGATGGCGGTATAGATGATGGAATAGGTACGGATGTCGATCTGCTCGGCCTCGGCCATCTTGCGGGCGTTGGCGGACGGGCGGACCTGGAAGGCCACGATGAGGGCATTCGACGCGGTGGCGAGCAGCACGTCGCTCTCGGTCACCTGACCCACAGACTTGTGAATCACGTTGACCTGGACCTGCTCGGTGCTCAGCTTGAGCAGCTCACCGGCGAGCGCCTCCACAGAACCATCGACATCACCCTTGACGATAATGTTGAGCTCCTTGAAGTCGCCAATGGCGATACGACGGCCAATCTCCTCGAGGGTGACGTGCTTCTGCGTGCGCAGACCCATCTCGCGGGCGAGGCGGGCACGCTTGGTGGCCACGCTGCGGGCTTCCTGCTCCGACTCGCACACCTTGAACGTGTCACCGGCCTGCGGGGCACCGTTGAGACCCAACAGCAACACAGGCGAAGCGGGACCGGCCGACTTCACGGGCTGGTTACGCTCGTTGAACATAGCCTTGACCTTGCCGAAGCAGCTGCCGGCCAGAATCGGATCACCGACGGAGAGCGTGCCATTCTGCACGAGCACCTTGGCCACGTAACCGCGACCCTTGTCCAAAGCGGACTCGATGACCGCACCCACACCGGGGCGATTCGGGTTGGCCTTCAGGTCGAGCAACTCGGCCTCCAGCAACACCTTCTCCAACAGCTCATTGACATGGTCACCGTGCTTGGCGTCAATCTCCTGGCACTGGTACTTGCCACCCCACTCTTCCACGAGGATGTTCATATTGGCCAACTCCTCGCGAATCTTGTCGGGATTGGCGTTGGGCTTGTCGATTTTAGTGATGGCGAACACCATAGGCACGCCGGCGGCCTGCGCATGGTTGATAGCCTCGACGGTCTGCGGCATCACCGCGTCATCGGCGGCGACCACGATGATACAGAGGTCCGTGATCTTGGCACCGCGGGCACGCATGGCCGTGAACGCCTCATGGCCGGGCGTGTCGAGGAAGGTGATCTTGCGGCCGTCGGAAAGGCTCACCTCGTAAGCACCGATGTGCTGGGTGATACCACCGGCCTCACCGGCAATGACGTTGGTCTTGCGGATGTAGTCGAGCAACGAGGTCTTACCGTGGTCTACGTGACCCATCACCGTGATGATCGGGTGGCGGGGCTGCAGATCCTCTTCGGCATCCTGCTCACCGGCATCGGCATCGCTGTCGTCGTCCGCGTCGATGAATTCCACGTTGAAACCGAACTCCTCGGCCAGCATGACAATGTTCTCGGCATCGAGACGCTGGTTGATGGAGACGAACAGACCGATACTCATGCAGGTGGCGATAATCTTGGTGACATCGACGTTCATCAGGGTGGCCAACTCGTTGGCCGTGATGAACTCGGTGACTCTCAAGGTCTTCTGATCCTCGATGGCCTGCATCTCCTGCTCCTCGATACGCTCGTGGATCAGCTGACGTTTCTCCTTACGGCGTTTCGCCGCCGTGGTGTTTTTCTTGGCGTTATTCTCGAGACGCATCTTGGTCTCCTTGATGCGGCGGTGGATATCCTCGGCGGAAATCTCCACTTTCTCGGGCTCCTGCTTCTGTTTCTTGTCCTTGTCGTCCTTCACATTGGCATTGCTGGAGGACTTCACAGGCTTTGCCACGCGTTTGCGCTTGCGTTTCTTCTTGTCGGAATCGCCGCCGCGATGGTCGTTCTTGCCGCCGCCGCTGCTCTGCTGGAGCAGGGAGAGATCGATGGTACCCAAAATCTTGGGACCCTTGAGCGGGTTGACCACCGTCTTGATATGCTCCACCACCGGTTGTTCGGGTTGCGGGGCGACAGGCGTGGCGGGAGTCTCCTTCTTGGGTTCGGGCTTCGGAGCCTCCGCAGCTTTGGGCTGTTGCTTGGGCTGCTGGGGTTTCTCTTTCTCCTTCTTCTGACCTTTCTTATCCTTGGAAGAACTCTTCTTTTTGGGTTTGAGCGCCTCCAGATCGATGGTACCCAGAATCTCGGGTCCAGGCAGATGAGCCACCGTCTCGATATGCTCGGGCTTCGAGGCGGGCTCCTCCTCCTTGGGTTCTGTCGGTTCGGAAGTTTGAGCCGGGGTCTCGGTGGCGGGCTCCTCCTGCGGAACTGCCGGGGTTTCCTTCGGGGTCTCCTCCACCTTTGCCGGTTCCTGCTGCTTGGCGTCCGCTTCCTTAGCCGTGCCGGAAGATTTCTTGCCGGAAGGTTTCGCCAACGTTTCAGGATCCACGGATCCAATGATTTTCACCTCGGGAGCATGGCTCACCGGAACTTCCACCATCTTCACTTCAGGAAGCTTGGTGGTATGGATAATGATGTGCTGACCTGTAGTCTCCTCCTCGGCGGGTGCAGGGGCGGCCACTGTTTTGGTCTCCTCCTTCTTCGTCTTGGGTGAGAGAATCTGGTCGGACTTCTCCTTCACCATCTTGTCTTTAGCCAGTTCCTTCTGCAGACAGAGGTACATCTCCTCCGTCAACTTGGAATTCAACGTCGGGGAACTGATTTCAAGCCCATTTTTGGTCAGGATGTCAATGATTCGGTCCATTGACACGTTAAACTCTGTAGCCGCCTGTCCTAATCGCGGCTTTTTTACTTTTTCTTCCGGCATGTTCGTTAATCTGGTTAAAAACTTGGTGATTGTATTGATCAGGGGCATTACTTGGCCAATTCTTCTTTAACCGCCGCAATCATCGCATCCACCGTCTCCTCTTCGAGGTCGGTGCGACGGATGAGTTCCTCGCGGCTCAATTGTAAAATACTTTCGGCAGTGTCGCAGCCGATACCGATAAATGTGTCGATGACCCATTGGTCGAAAACGTCGTTGAATTCCGACAACGGGATGACGTACTCCTCCTTGATGTCGTCACGGAAGACGTCGATCTCGTAGCCGGAGAGTTTGCTGGCGAGTTTGATGTTGTAGCCGCCCTTGCCGATGGCGAGTGACACCTGGTCGGACTTCATATAGACGTTGGCGGTCTTGTTCTCCTCGTCGAGTTCGATGGAAGAGATCTGCGCGGGGTTAAGGGCGCGGGCGATCAACAGCTCTTTCTTGTTCGTATAGTTGATGATGTCGATATTCTCGTTGCGGAGTTCGCGCACGGTGTCGTGGATACGGCTGCCCTTGACGCCGACGCAGGCGCCCACGGGGTCGATGCGGTCGTCGTAGGTCTCGACCAGCACTTTGGCGCGTTCGCCGGGCACGCGCACGATGTCGCGGATCATGATGACGCCCTCCTCGATTTCGGGGATGGAGCGTTCCAACAGGCATTCGAGGAAGCGCGGGGACGTGCGGGAGAGCAGGATGCGCGGGGAACCGTTGACCACATCCACGGAGGTGATGACGGCCATGACGCTGTCGCCTTTCTTGTAGTAGTCGGAGGGAATCTGCTCGGACTTGGGCAGCACCATCTCGACGCGGTCGTCGTCCATCACCAGGACCTCGCGTTTCCACACCTGGCTCACCTCGCCGGTGATCAGCTCGCCCTTGCGGGGCTCGTATTTGCGGAAGATGACGTCTTTTTCGTACTCCAGGATCTTGTTGCTGAGGTTCTGGCGGAGGGCCAGGATCTCACGGCGCTGGAAGTCGGAGAGCTGGATCTGCTCGATGACCTCCTCGCCCACCTCGAAGTCCGGCTCGATCTTGATGGCGTCGGACAGGGCGATCTGGTTCACGGGATCGGTCACCTCATCATCCTCCACCACGTCCAGGGAATGCTGGATTTCAAGGTCGCCGCGGTCAACGTTCACGATGACGTTGAAGCGGGCGTCCGGACCATATTTCTTACTCAACGCACTCACGAAAACGTCTTCCAAGATGTGCATGAGCGTCTCGCGGTCGATGCTTTTAGACTCTTTGAAGTCGGCGAAAGTGCTGATAAGATTGATTTGTTCTTCCATTGTTTTAGGATTTGTTATCTATAATAAGGTATATCTACTTGCCAAATTTTGTAAAAAAAACTCCCACCAAATCGGTGAGAGTTTCTTGTTGAGCTAGCAGGACTCGAACCTACACAGGCAGAACCAAAATCTGTAGTGCTACCATTACACCATAGCTCATTACATATCATCAATTCGGCGGCAAAAATACAATTTTTTTCCATATACAGCCATTTTGAGAAAAAAAAATTTTCACAGTGCTACGATATCAAAAAAAGTGTATTTTTGCACGCTCGTTTGAGAACGGCCCCTTAGCTCAACTGAATAGAGCATTTGACTACGGATCAAAAGGTTGCAGGTTTGAATCCTGCAGGGGTCACAAAGCGAAAAGGCGCCCACTTCCAGAAAAGTGAGCGCTTTTTTTGTGTCTCCAACAGACAACGGCGCGGCCGCTACGACTACTAACTGCTAACTACTAACTGCTAACTGCTAACTGCCAACTATATCACCGCCTCGAAGATCCGCTTCCCGTTCCACTCGATCCATTCCGGCTCTTTCTCCTCCTTGTTCTTCGAGAAGTCGAACGTGACGAGGTAGCCTTCGTCCTTGCCCGTATGCGTGTCGTTTTCGTAATCGCGGAGCATCTGGGCAATCTCCTCGGGGTGGAAGGTCATGTCCACATTGAAATCGGCGGCGATGTTCCACGGGGAGTTGTACTTTCTCTCCGCATCGGGACGCAGCTTCAGCTTGAGGTTCTTGACATCGTACACGCCCGCGAGAATCACGCTGTGGAACGTGGAGTTCAATCCCTCTACACTACGTTGCAGGTACTTGTTGCGAAGCATACCCAAGAAATTGAGGAACAACTGGTTGTCGCTGCTCTTATCCACCTCATCAATGGTCAGCACCACCGGCTTAGGGCTCATTTTGGTAAAGCGGGTGATCGTTTCCGACAACTCGTCCAAGTCTTTGGCCGTACAATCTTGCCAAATATTTACCAGTCCCTCTTCAATACATCTCGGTTCCAAACGGTTAGCCATTTGTCTTGCGAACATCTTGGCAAAGGCGGCATGAGAGGAGAAAGCGTTATCATCCACGCCTTCGAAACTACAGTCGATAATCAAATACCGGTCCGACAGCCTACGCCATATCATTTGCAGCATTGTGGTCTTCCCGTACTGCCGCGCCCTGTTGATGGTGAAATACTTGCCTGTGTCTATCAGGCGCTCCACGGCCTCAAAGCGTTTGGCGCTGTCCACCATGTAGTGCCATTCGGGATTACAACTGCCGGTTATGTTGAATTCTTTACGCATATTCGGTTTTGTTATAACAACCTGCAAAAATACATTTTTTTAGGCATTCGGCCATCTGCCAAAACAAAGGGCGCGACCGTTGCGGCCACGCCCGTTGTTAATGTAGAATGTAGAATGCGGAATTTTAGTAGTCGCGGAGGCAACGGACGGGAACGCCTACGAATTTGGTAGTGGTACAGCAAAAGCCAACGGACCAGAAACTGCACGCTTTTCTGGGACTGGATTGAGCAGTAGTCCAGAATCTCGCGTTATAACCAAATTCAGCGTAGTCTTGATCGTATACACCTGCGAGAAGGACAGAGAAGCCTGTGGGATTGCTTTCGGAAAAAGTAAACAACTCCTTATTCTGCGACTCCACATAATCATTTAGCTGGCTCCACTCTGCTTTATTCGGCACGTGCCAACCAGAGGGACAGATGCCTCTGCGAGAATCGGAGAAAGTCACGTCCACCGTATGGTTGTAATTCGTATCGGTGGAAGTTTCCCCATACACCGTATTGAACGTATCCATCGCCGCATTCCAGTTATACAGAAGACCATAGGTGGAGCTATTCTCCGCGCTGCCGTTCACGTAGTAGGCCTTCTTGCCCGTATAGGAATAGCTGCTCGCAGGGTACTCCAATATGGTGGTGCCTGTGCTGGGAGAGGTTGTGCAGCGCATGTTTTCTCTCGTCCAGCACTGGTTGCCGATTTGGACGGTATTATAGACGTTGCCTTCGTGGTCGGTCACCGTGGCAGCACCTTGACAGGGCAAGGCATCGTTTGGATTGGGGCCGGCACCGTCCCACGTTTGGTAATCGTATCCAGTGACAGTGAAGCTTACCTGCAGACCGTAGCTTATGCCTGTGCTATTGATAGCATAGGAGCGCAAGTAGTAGGTTTTGCCGAGAATCAGTCCTTGCAACTCGCTAAAAAAGGGTCCTATCCCACCGCCGGCGATGGTGTGATTATCAGAGATGGTGGGGAAGCCTGTGGTGTTCCAGCAAACGCCCTTTGCGGTCACCACGGATCCGCCATCGGAGATCACCTCGCCGCCACAAGTGACACTCGTAGCCGTAATGTTGGGAACCGCCGTCGTCATCACGGTGGGCAGGACTTGATCCACTTCCACTTCTCTCACGCAGCGAACAGGACTTGAAGGAATATTTATTTCAGCAGCTATACCACAATTACTATTAATTTGTTGTCCATTGATACAGCATAGTGCAGATACCGTATATTGGGATCCATCTGGTGTTTGATAAGGCATTGTCATGTCCACCCAATACTCGGATCCTATGTGTGCGAAGAATAAAGGAATATTGCTATCCTGAGCACTGTTAGTATTCACATAGTTCGCGAGAACATCCCACTCTGCTGCGGTCGGCAGGTGCCAGCCAGCCGGGCAGGAGTGTGATGCCTCCACCCAACTGAATAATTCGGAGCCGTTTGCTTTCCGCAGGTTCTGCGTCATCCAGCACTGGCTACCATACGCGCTGGTGGTGTAGCTGTTGTTGCCGTCAATCAAGTTGCTCCCGCATGTAAACGCCATCATAAAGGTAACTTCCTCACCGTACGCCGTACCTGCGCTGTTTGTGGCATACGCCCTCACGAAGTAGGTCATACCGGAAGTCAGTGGTTGCAAATCGCTCAAAAAAGCCCCCGTGCCGCCACCATCGATGGTGTGGTTATCGGAAATAGTGGGTGCGCCAGTAGTATTCCAGCACACACCTTTGGCCATCACCACGGATCCACCGTCGGAGGTCACTTCGCCACCGCATGTGGCACTCGTAGCCGCAATGTCAGAAACGGCCGCCGTCGTCACGGTGGGCAGGGCTCGTTCCTCTTCCATATCTCTCACGCAACGAACATTCACTGCTACCCCAGCATCTACCCCAGCATCTATATCATAAGCTATCGTACAACCACTGTTAATATGTTGTCCATTGATACAACATGGTTCAGATAACGTATGTGGAATACCTTCAATGTCTTGCCAAGGCATGGTCATGTCCACCCAATACTCGTAGCCTATGTGTGCGAAGAATAAAGGAATATTGCTATCCTGAGCACTGTTAGTATTCACATAGTTCGCGAGAACGTCCCACTCTGCTGCGGTCGGCAGGTGCCAGCCGGCCGGACAGGAGTGCGATGCATCCACCCAACTGAATAATTCGGAGCCGTTCGCTTTCCGCAGGTTCTGCGTCATCCAGCACTGGCTACCATACGCGCTGGTGGTGTAGCTGTCGCTGCCGTCAACCAGGTTGCCCCCGCAGGTGAATGTTATCATGAACGGGACCTCCTCGCCATACGCTGTACCTGCGCTGTTTGTGGCATACGCCCTCACGAAGTAGGTCATACCGGAAGTCAGTGGTTGCAAATCGCTCAAAAAAGCCCCCGTGCCGCCACCATCGATGGTGTGGTTATCGGAAATAGTGGGTGCGCCAGTAGTATTCCAGCACACACCTTTGGCCATCACCACGGATCCACCGTCGGATGTCACCTCGCCGCCGCATGTGGCGCTCGTAGCCGCAATGTCAGAAACTGCCGCCGTCGTCACGGTAGGTGTCATGCCTTGCTCTACGGCCTCCTCTGCCGCCGTCGTGAACGTAATCTCCTCACCATAAGCCGTACCCGTGTTGTTCGTAGCATACGCTCGCACAAAGTAGGTTGTGCTGGGTGTCAATGCTTGCAAATCGCTCACAAAGCCCCCCGTGCCGCCGCCGGAGATGGTGTGGTTGCCGGAAATGGTGGGGTTACCGGTGGTGTTCCAGCACA
>Ga0247611_10004793_pt1 | contig 18448 bp, 13 predicted proteins | sample 177DNAGHGhighgp2_FD_192422 | JGI IMG/M metagenome (GOLD analysis project Ga0247611, IMG submission 192422) | Sheep rumen microbial communities from Palmerston North, Manawatu-Wanganui, New Zealand - 1770 DNA GHGhigh gp2 | ecosystem: Host-associated > Mammals > Digestive system > Stomach > Rumen... | reverse complement strand
ACGGCAACTGCTTCATCCTCGGTGTGTCCGGTTCCGGTAAATCCTTCACGGCGAAGGAGGAAATCGTGAACCTGCTTCTGACCCATGACGCGGACGTCATTATCATCGACCCGGAACGCGAATATCAGCCGCTGGTCGAAGCGCTGGACGGTCAGGTGATTCAGCTTTCCGCAACGAGCAAGAATCACATCAATGCGTTGGACATCAACGAGGATTATGCGGGAGACGCCAACCCGATTGCCCTGAAAGCAGAGTTCGTCATGTCACTGTTTGAACAGGTCGCCGGGCGTGATAACGTGGGGGCGCTGGAAAAGTCCATCATCGACCGGTGCCTGACTAATATTTATGCCGGATATATCAAACGCAAGTACAAAGGCAAGCCCCCGACACTGGTCGATCTGGTGAAAAACCTCAATGAACAGCCGGAGGACGAAGCACACACGCTTGCGATTCAGATCGAAATGTTTACGACCGGCACACACAACACCTTTGCCAAACAGACAAATGTAGACGTCAATAACCGCCTGGTCTGTTTTGACATTCTTGATCTCGGCAGTCAGATGATGCCGCTCGGGATGTTGACGGTACTGGACAGCATCCTCAACCGCATCACTGCCAACCGCAAAAGCGGTCGAGAGACATATATCTTCATTGACGAAATCTATCTGCTGTTCCAGCATGAGTACAGTGCCAACTTCCTGTTCACCCTTTGGAAGCGTGTACGAAAGTACGGCGCATACTGTACCGGTATCACACAGAATGTAGATGATCTTTTGCAGAGCCATACAGCGCGGACCATGCTGGCAAACTCGGAGTTTATCATCATGCTCAATCAAGGCAGCACCGACCGCGATGAACTGGCAAAGCTCCTGCAGATCAGTGACGATCAGATGAAGCACATCACCAACGTGGAAAGCGGTCACGGTCTGGTCAAGGTTGGCTCCGATCTTGTGCCGTTTGAACGCAAGTTCCCGAAAGACACAAAGCTATACAAACTTATGACAACAAAACTCAATGAAACCTGATGAAAGGAAAGGTACTATTATGATCCAAATCAAAAACTTTACCGACAATGACGATATTCGTATCGTTGACACCAAGGGCGCGTTTCAGGTCATCGAATACAAACGTGATCTGAGCGTCCTGCCGCAGACGGCGGCAACCGCATTCTTCTGCGCAGAAATGAACGTCCGCAAGCGCCAGCTTGTTTGTGATCTCTCTAAGGCGAGTGTCACTTGTCAGGCGGGAGCCATGCAATGGATGGCAGGGAATGTCAATACAACAACCGGCGTCAAAGGCGTCGGCGATTTGCTCGGCAAAGCATTCCGCGGCAAAGTGACCGGTGAAAGCGCCATTAAACCGGAATACACCGGCGAGGGTACGCTGGTACTGGAGCCGACCTACAAGCATATTCTGCTGCTGGATACCAACGAATGGAACGGTGCGGTTGTGCTGGATGACGGGCTGTTCCTTGCCTGTGATTCCCGCCTGGAACACAAAGCGGTCATGCGCGCCAATTTATCTTCCGCGATTGCGGGCGGCGAGGGGCTGTTCAATCTCTGCTTGCGCGGCAACGGCATTGTCGCCATTGAAAGCGCCTGCCCGAAGGAAGGACTGATCGAAGTCGATCTGCAAAACGATGTATTGAAGGTGGATGGTAACTTTGCGATTGCATGGAGCAGCACGCTTGACTTTACTGTGGAGCGTTCCGGCAAAACGCTGATCGGTTCCGCCGCCTCCGGTGAAGGTCTGGTCAATGTTTATCGCGGCACCGGAAAAGTGCTGCTGGCCCCGATTGACAAGACGCCACTCTTTCAATAACCCATGACCCGGCAGCTTCGGCTGTCGGGTCTTTACATATTACAGGAGGTGATCCGTTATGGATAAAAAACCGAAAACAAAGGAAGTGGTGCACGCCCTAAAAGAGCACGCTGTTGCAGAAGTGAAGGACAAGGTCCATACTGCAGGCATCAAAAGCAAGGATCGTGTGCTGGAACAGGTTAAAGAAGAAGCGACCAATCAGACACCTGCACCGAACCGGCAGAACGAGCCGCAATCTGCGGAGAGCTATGCGACCGACCAAGTGGAAGATACCGCTCATAATCTGACAGAGAACGTAGCTTATGCAGGCGCTCGTGCGGTAAAGTACGGTGTCCGGAAGATCAGGGCGCATCGAGCGGAACAACAGACCGCACAGGAGATGAGCCCGGAAAGTATGGAGGGCGTCATTTCGCAAGAAGTCCCGGATCTGCCGCAGATCACGGAATCCCAAGCGGGCTCTGTGCGCGAATTACCCGAAGGTGCTGAGACAATCCATCCGAAGGCGCCAAGCACTCAAAGCACAACTGCAACAACGCAAGCAAACAATCCTGTGCCGCACCAGCCAACAGCCAAGGGCGAAGCATCGGGAGAGGCTTTTCCTACAGATAAAGAGGCGGCTGTCCACACGCATCGGACTGTGAAAACAAAGCCCGATTCATCTGCGGAGCCCAAAAAAGGAACCACAGAAAAGCTGGAATCGGCTCCATCCCGTATCATCAAGCAGAAGGATGCTCCGTCAATCAAAGAGCCGTCCGGAACGGTCAAAGAAAAGGCAACATCTATCAAGAATGCCACAGATGTGAAAGCGCCAAAAGGCAGGACGACCGAAAGCAGCATTTCCTCGGACAATTCCACCACTTCACCTGATATTAAGCGAAGAACACAATCTGTCAAAACAAAACAGGATGCTGCCAAAGAAAAGGCGCCCTCCATTCAGGAGAACACAGAATCGAAAACACCTAAAGGCAGAGTGGACACAGGTGGTTCGCCAGTGGAGCGTTCAAAAGCGGCATCATTGGATAAACAGAAAACACAGTCAGTGGTTGGAAATGGAAAAACCGATTCACCTACAGATGAACCTTCAACAGCCATCCCAACAAAACCGACTGAAACAGCAACTGACATTAAAACAAGAAACCGCGAAGTCAAATCACCGGATTCTCTACCCGTCAAAGAAAAAGGTGAACAGCATCCCCAAGTCAAGAAACAGACGATCAAAGCGAAGGACACCACAGCTTCACAGAAAGAAGTATTAACACCCGGCAAACCGGGTGTGGAAAAGAAAGAACCGCCTGTTAAAGAGTTAAACACATTGCAGAAGAAAGCCGAAAGCAGTAAAGCCAAAGTCACAACAGCATTCGGAAAGACAAATGGCGCAGTAACTAAACGAATTGCTCCCAAACAAAAGGTGAAAACGCCGCCGAAACTGCTTCAAAAGCCAACCTTACAGGCAGCACGATTGGAAAAGCCGATGGTAAAAACACCACCGGCTGCGATGAAGCAAATCAAACAAGGGACTGCCGCCACACAAGGAACAGGCAAAACGATCAAAACAGTTTCGGAAGCGACGAAAGCGGCTGAAAAGACAGCTGAAAAAACGGCTAAGACTGCTAGAAGAACTGCAAAAGCCGCGAAGCAGACAGAGAAACGTGCAAAACAAGCAGTACAAATGTCCAAAAAAGCTGCGCAGGCAACAGCAAAAGCTGTCGTGCAGGCAGTAAAGGCATCGGCGAAAGCGGTGGAAGGACTCGCAGAACTTCTCGGTGTCTCTGCACCTGTTGTTCTGCTTATCATTATTGTGTGTCTGATTGCTGCCATTGGTGGCACCTGCTTTGGCATTTTTCTCTCCAACGACAAGTCTTCCGGCTCGGAAATGACCATGTCACAGGCCATCACACAACTCACGACGGACTACTATGATTCCATTACAAAGTTTCAGGCACAGTATGATTATGACGACCTGGAGGTCAAAGGTGACACTTCTATCAACTGGCGGGATGTTCTTACAATCTACGCCGTCAAATATACCAACGATTCTGACGGATTTGATGTCGTGACCCTCGACAAGAAAAAACTGAAAAAGATCAAGGAAATCCTGCTTGACATGAACCCATGTACTGGCATTGTTGTGACAAAGGTGGTTCCAGTCACCAAAGGAACAACGAACAGCAGCGGGCAGAAAGTCACAACCACGACGTATGAGAACCAAAAGGTTTTGGTTGTAACGGCAGTTCATGTACCGGCAAGTGAGCAAGCGAAGCTCTATGATTTCAAAAAAGACGCCAAAGTGCAGGTGAAAGAACTGCTCAGCTCTGATTATGACGACATGTGGAACGAACTGATTGGCAGCAGCAGCGAGATCATTATATCCAGTTCCACCCATGTACCGAACTTCATTTTTGCGTGGCCGCTGGACGGTGACTACCACATTTCCTCCCAGTTTGGCACGCGCAGAGATCCCATCACCGGTGTCGTGAAAACCCACGGTGGTACAGACATCGCAGCGGCACAAGGGACACCGATCCTTGCTGCGGCAGATGGTGTGGTTGAAATCGCCGGGTTCAACGCAGGCGGGTACGGTTACTATGTCAAGATCGCGCATGGAAACGGGTACGAGACTCTATATGGACACTGCTCCGTTCTGCTCGTTTCAACCGGGCAGACGGTGAAACAGGGACAGCTTATTGCAAAGGTCGGATCAACCGGACATTCGACGGGGCCACATCTGCATTTTGAAGTGAGGTATAACGGGAATAAGGTGAATCCGATGCAGTTTTTTAAATGAAAACAAGATACTATACAGTGCAAGCAGAGAATAGCGTGTCGTTTCCAAATTATGTAGCCGACAGAATCCTAATACATCTTTTTTGCTTTACCTCGACATGCTTCGACAAATGAGAAACGCAGTATGCTGGTAGTGAGAATAATTGCTTGAAGAGCGTTGAAACCGCCATCGAGACTAATCTCGATGGCGGAAATGGCTAAACGGCCTATCTTTTGAGTTCGTCTATCAATGTATACTTTCTCAAAGAAATTGTTTTCTACATTAGCTGTCTATAAAAATATTAGTGATATTGAAGCCTTTTTGTTTTGATATAAGGATTATTTAGAAAAAGAGTGAATCTTATTGTCTGGACAGTTTTTACAATTTAGGTTTTGTTGTCACAAAATGACCTTTCAAAGACACTTAATACTATGAAAGAATGAATAAAGGGGATGATACTGATGTGAAGAATGCATTAAAATGATACCATATTACTTCGACGTTTTGCAAATAGAGAAACAAACCTAAACGAAGAATGATACTCAATGCTATAAAGCATTATACTAGTTTAGAAAGGAATGAGTATACACATCTTTATTTAACTACAGCAGTCTTTCGTCAACGAATGGAAAGCTCGGATATCAATTGAACTTGAGGTGATAACAGGAACCAAATTTAAAATCGGTTCGCTCAAGTTTTACAAACCGGGAAGAATAGATGGGCAATTGTAAAAATGTGGACTCAGTTATCGCCTTTAATAAGCACCGTTGTGTTTGCGAATATTTTTATTGCGATTATAAATGGCATAAAATATAGGGTGAGCATTACGATCACGGCTTACAATGAAAGTGCAAACGAAAAAAATGTGCATGACACAATTAAAACATTGTGAAAAAGTAAAAAACTAAAGAAGCTGACAAAATACAAGAGTGAAATATTAAGCATGTAAAAACTTGAATTAAAGGAGGAGACTATTTTATGAAAATCTTAAAAAGAAGTTTATCGATTATTCTAACTGGATTAGTTTTGCTGTCAATGTTTTCAACAACTATATTTGCTGAATCGAATAATGAATACTATGCCTATTCTATTGGTGTTGATCATGGATCTGTTGGCACAATGACTGGTGATTTCACAAATAATGTACATTATGCAAATATGTGTTATGGCCTTATTCCCAGTATTACTCATTCATATTACAATTGTTCGCCCACAATCTCTTATATGAAAGGTAACAACCCTGCTGGCTTCAGACGGATTGCTAGTAGAATTGTTTTTTTAAATGGACATGCAAATCCAACAACAATCGTTTTTAATTATCATAATCTTTATGGAGTCTTTAATACAGGTGTTACAACTGGATCAGATACAATTAAGTATGCAGGGTTATCAAGCACGAATATGTCTGGCGTTGAGCTGATCTCGTTTGTGGGTTGTAGCACAGGAGAAGGTATAGATAATTTGCCCTCTAAGGCCGTTTCTAAAGGGGCAACAACAGCTGTTGGCTTTGTTGATGCAATCTCTTCTAGAACAGAAGCGGGACAGGAATGGTGTAAAAAATATAACGATGCTCTGGCGATGAATTATTCAGTTGCAGAAGCAATTTCATATGCAACAGCTTGTTCACCATATTCAAATTTGGGTGCATATGTAACTGTATATGGTGATTCAACGAATCGTCTTATAGATAACACTGTTAGTACATTATCCAACAATTCCAATACTTTTGATTCAATTCGTGTAAATATTCCGTTTATAGAATTACATAATTTTGAAAAAGCAGCGTATTCAAAATGCAAAACCAATCTTTCGTCAATTGTTGAGGTAATTAAACGATTTGATGGGTCGTTTAATGCAAAAGAATACAACGTTTATGGCAACTGTTTTTCAGAACAAGATAAAACAGGCATGATTGTGTTTAATTATGTAATTAACGGTCGGATTGAGACCAATTTTGCTTATGTTATATCTGTCAATCATGGGGTTATAACGAAAATAGACAAAACAAAAATTGACAAGGAAAACGTTTCTGAAGAATCATTGCTTTCACTTGTAAAAGCATACAAGAGAGCCAATACAGAAAAAATGCTTTTGGATAATAAAGTGCCAGCAAAAGATTTGATTAAAGAAGACGAACAATTTGAGTACGATTACACCTCAGGCAACTTATCGTATGAGAAATGTGTATATTATACTTCCACAGATTCTGATAATGTCATTGCTGATATTGTTTATTCAGAACAATTAAACAAATAGATTATATTGTTAATATAGGATACAAACCAACTCGGAGGCAAGCTTTGACCCTGAATAATAGATAAAGCCAGAAAAAGGGAGGCTTTCTTGTTTAGAAAACCTTCCTCCCTTTGATACAATTTTTTAGCAACTTGTGCAAATAAACTAAGGAGAGAAACCAAATGAAAAAGAAATGCTATGCTTTAGCGCTCACTATCTGCTTGTTAATAACATCTGTTGTGTATGTTTTTGGATTTGCATCCCAAGAGGTTAAAAAACAAGTGCAATCAGAATTTTTTTGCGGGAAATATGTTTATTATCAGTATAATAAGAACGACCAAATTGACTCGTATGTAATTGTTGACAAAGAAAAATATACCTCATTCAATCAGGCTGCAACAGATTCATCAACTATGGTTTCGTTGGAGTATCAAGATTCTACTGCTACTATGACACGCTTTGAGAAAGAGCATTCGAAATGGGTATCAAAAGAAAAAAGAGAGTATATTCAAGAAGAAGATGGATATAAGCTTAACCATTATAGATTTATTGATCAGAAACTTTTTTGGGATTCTTCTGAGAAGACTTCGATTAACAAGGATGGTCTGCCAATAGAATACACAACACAAATGATTACGAATGGTGTTGTTCAGACGTATTCTGTTATTTATGAATATAATGATCAAGGATTAATTCAAAAAGAGTACCACTATTTGAACAATGAACTGGATCATACGGATAGTTACGAATATGCAAACAATAGACTGGTATCATCAGTTGTTGACAGAGAAAAAACGGTATGCCAGTATGACCAAGCAGGGAATTTGTGTTTATTAAACAATACCAAAAAGGAACCCCTATTACCAAAAATGGATTCCCTTTCTCCTTTGAAAGAGCAAAGCACAAAAGCTAATTCAAAAAATGTAGTCATATATAAATATAATCGATCTTTGAAACTGCCTTTTAGACATATGGATTTTTCAACGAATGGTATAACAACATCTTACGGAACGAATACTGTCGGATTTCTAAACTATGTAAATAAACTACTGCACAGAGAGAATGGATATATTTTTGAGTCTCAAACAGATTATTGGACTTCACGCGAGGAGTTTAAAAATCCTACAACTACAACAATATCAATGACCTCTAATGATTTTGATGCAGTATTAGCTTCTATTATTGCCGTAAAAATCTTAACAACTGAGGATGATGGATCTAGTTCAGATAATGTTACAAGATATAAAGTTAACAAAGGGAAATACCAATACTATAGCTTTACATCGGCGAACTGTGCGACATTTGTTTTAGATTTAATACGAGGTGTTATTCCTGAACGTGTTGATGCAGCAGGACGAAGCTTGTGGGGATCGAAATATAATTTTTCAGGAATATATACTGTGGACAAGGCATTTACCCTGTTGTCTCACGTTTAATAAGGCTATGAAAAAAAGATACATAGTTATGATAATCTTTATTATTCTCTTGATTTTAATACTCACTCCGTCTGTTTTATTAAGATTTAAAAAGTTTACTGTATTAGGATATTATTCTCAAACGAGGAATACAGTTTTGTGTGACTTCCCGGGAGGTATCATTCATAGCTTTTGGGAGGATACCAATAAACGTATGTTAATAACAAAAACCAATAATGGGTATTATGGTTATGTTAAAAACGACGAAACTGGTGTGCTTTGCTTTTTTGATGAATCTTTAAAAAAAATTGACGAAGTTCAAATCACCATGGATGTAGTAAAATTGATAGATATTCAAAATAAGCTTGGTATTCTTGTTAAAGAAAAAGGTAATTTTCAATTCTATTCCGTAGATTTTACAGAGAAAAAAGTGACATGTCTTTATAGAGATATTCCTATTCAATATGAAAACGATTTTGCAGCCTATGGGGACTTAATTGTATACAAGAACCTTAATCATGCGATCATGCTTTGTAAAAATGGAAAAGAGTGGGCATTTCCGCATAGCGGATATAATTACCTTAGTATTAGAGATGAAAATCATGTGCTGGTTTTTAAATCAATTGTTAATTATATAAGATTTGGAGAAATAAAGGAATATCACCTGGAATCTGGTAAAACCACCCATTTGCGTTTTGCAATTTGTCCATCTACAACGTGTTGTTTATCTCCGGATGGTAGATATCTTTTGTCATTTGAGATAATTAATTCCCAAAGCCAGTACAATCCCGTATTAATAGATCTACGTTTTCCTCGACAATATAAATCACATGCCAATTGCCTTGACTTTGATTACGTTGAGTGGCAACAATAGATTGAGAAAATCGGAATGAGTATTTGTAATCTCTCTCCATTATACGAGGATGAAAACATAAGGATTCCCACGGTTTTTCCTCAATCTATGTATTTGCTGCAGTAGAATTATGGAGACTGGAATTAATGTCAAGATCAGACTTGCTTTGAATTCGCTTGGAACACCACAATGGTTTATATAAGGAAGGATACAGAGCCCAAACACAATTGGTAGTCAGTGTTTCTCTTAGTGAAGATGCACTTATAACACAAGCCGTTGATCTTTCTGCTCATTAACACATATTCTTGGCATCGTTTCAGCAGCATCGTTTTCAGCGGTGCTGCTGATTTAAGTTCACAGCCAAACATTCCAGTTACGTAAAACTATTTCAAATAGGAAGAATTGACCAGTATCCCAATACCTTTTTTTGACCATTCCTTCAATTTTACATTTAATTATATGGAGGTAATCCCAATGGATCAAAGTTTTTTAACAGAAGAATTCATCAAACAACTTCGCAAGCACTTGTTGGAAGAAGAACGCAACTCAGCATCGATTGAAAAGTATACCCGTAAATTATCGGTACTCCTTGCATTAAAGGGAAAAGCGAAGTGACAAAAGAGAGCATGATTGCATATAAGCAGCATTTGCTTTAGTGTGGATATGCAGATCGAAGTATTAACTCCATGATTGCTGCATTGAACAGTTTTTTCCTTTTCTTGTTTGGTATGATTGCCGGCTGAAATCAATTAAACTATCGACTGAAATCTTTCGGCCGGCTGAAAAAGAACTGACACAAAAAGAGCATCATCGTCCTGGCAGTCCGGCAATCAAGCAAGGAAAAGAAAAACTGACTTTAATGATTCAAGCCATTTGCTGCACGGGGATTCGCATCAGTGAACTTCGTTTCATTGCCGTGGAGGCTGTCAAACACGGCGAGGCAAAAGTGACGTGTAAAGGCAAGACAAGTAAGGTGCTTATTCTGAATAATCTCAAGAATCTTTTGTAAGATTTTATTCAAAAGCGGTGCAGTTTTCCTTTCAAAATACGGGAACCCGTTGAATCGTACCACAATTCGACGTGAAATAAAAAAACTCTACAAAGCTGCAAAGGTCAATCCGACAAAAGCATTTCCGCATAACCTGCACTATTTGTTTGTGAGAGTGTTCTGCATAATTAGAAGAGGATATCGCAAAACGTGAAGACATCCTCGGGCACAGTAGTGTCAAGACCACACGAATCTATATCATTTCAGCCGGTTGTGAACATCACCGAAAGATGGAAAAATGTGGGTATAACATTTTTTCATTATGTTACTCTCGTAAGGTATATTTTTAGTAGATTTTAATGTTAATTTGATTTTGTCATAGGTTTTTATGTGCTTCAATAGGTTTTCAAAAGAATCTGCAAATAAAAATGGCTTATGTAACTGAAAAATACTTAATACTCAATTGTTTTGTCCGAATAAAAGCTAACGGTTTTGTAATCGCTCGCTTTTATAGTATTTTTGTAATATATATTATTTTTATGACATTTATATATGGAAGAATTTTATTAATGAGGAATGCATGGATGAATAAAGAGAAAAGTGAGATTAAACGAGGAACACTAGAAATGATTGTTCTTCATCTGCTCAGTCAAAGAGAGTTGTATGTATATCAACTGATAAAACAGATTGCGCAAAAAAGCGAAAATCGTTATGTAGTATTAGAGGGAACGGTCATTCTATTGTTGCAACGATTAGAAGAAAAAGAATTGGTTATCAGCGACAAAAGACTTTCAGGAAAAAGGTTATATCGTGTATATTATACTATTACTGATGCCGGACGAAAGCGTTTGCAGGAATTAATAGAAATCTATGATGAGGTTACTTTAGGTATAAAGATGATTATGGATGTTGGAAAAGAATAGATTCATGCACTGTGCGAAAACTCAGTGAATTTTTGCAATAATATGCAGTTTTGTAGAGCCTGTTGAAAATGTATTGCGTGAGTAATAAACTATTATTTGGAAAATTATATCAATTTATAATTTGGTTTTGTAAGAAATGACGCTTTTAAGACATTAATGCATATGGAATATAATAGTTTATTAACCTAACAATAATACTAAATTATTGTCGGTTGTTGTTATATTTTCGAGAGGTCGAATACTATGATTGAACATCTGTCAGAAATTGAATATATTAGGCGGATTGAAGCCAATTATAAAAAGAAAAAAAGAACACCTGTATGTGATATTTCTCATTGGAATCCCGGGGAAGAATATATTACAGGTTTTATAAGTATCCTTTCATTGCCAAGGATTGAATTTGATCCAAAATATATTTATAGTTATGAATTACCTCAAAAACTAATTGACAAGGTCGAAAATAAAATTGGAATAAGTAATTATTCATCCAGCTCTGTTGTTTTTTTCCAAAATGGTACGATCGCAGAATACAATGTTATCAGTTTTTTATCCTCAATAAACAAGAAAAAAATATGTATCATAGATCCAGCTTATTTTAATGTTGAATATATTATGCAAAGAATGGGATTTGATGTTGATCATATAAGTTTAGAATTTATTAACAATAAATATGTGATACCAAAACAAACCATACTCACAAAAAAATATAATGCCGTATGGTTTACATCCCCTGTTTATTCTTCGGGGTATTACTTTGATGATGAAGAATTAATTAAGATAAGAGAACTCCTAGAATCTGGCATAACAGTTATAACAGATGAATGTGTAACAATTCCAGGGAAAGAGGTTTTTAAAAAAGTTAAACCGCACAAAAACCTTATTTCGATTTTTTGTCCTCATAAAACCATAATCATGAATTCTGCAAAGTTTGCCATTGTATTCTTTGATTCATGTTATGAAGATATTTTTAATACATGGATTGATATCTTATCCGGTGGATTATTGCCATCAAATATACTTGCAATCAATCATTTTGTTGGTCCAAATTACGACAAATGCTTAAATTTTATGCAAACATACACGAATAGCAATTTGTCTGATTTAAAACAAATTTTTTGCGATAAGAATAAATACCGCTATATTGAACAATCTATTGGGCAATACTGTACCATTTCATACAGAGAAATATCTTATGAAGATAGCTCAAAGCGTTCATTTATTAGAAGATTAATAAATGAAACTGGTGTATCGGTAATCCCTGGTTATTTGAATGGCTATAATGCAAAATTTGGATTTTGTTTTAGAATAAACCTTTCACTTAATAAAACTGATCTTAACACAAAAGTACTTTTATTGCACAACTACTTAAAAAATCAATGATATTCAAAAGATATTTCTTTTACATTATTTATGTTAAATCCAAGATAATTGTTTTCGATTGTTACACCACAATTATTCAAGGCAGAAACGACTTCCAAGGTTTGTTTTTCAGTTTCTCCAGTTAAAACTAAAACGTTATAATTATTTATGTTGTTATTATTAGTAATATTGTTATTGTTAATAATAATTGTTTGCGGCGTATCGGAAGATTTCTTCTTTTTAGATTTGGCTGATAATGTCTTAAAGAAAATATCACTTGCTAGTCCTAGTAAAGATATAATAATGTTCAAACAGGGCAATATTTTATCTGGAGCAGAGATAAAATCAACAAAGGAACCAACCTCTGTTCTTATTCTTTTTGCATCACAACATACGATACCCAGTTCATGTTTTGCGCTATTAAGCAGATCCGCAAGTTGCAGTACAGGTTCAGTATGATAGACGATCCTTATTGTTATATCCTTATTATGTATAGGAATATCTTTTTGTTTTTTTGAAAGAAGATTCAACCATTTTCTAAATTCATAATAACAGTAGTTTTTGAACACTTCTAACTGTTCTATTGCTTTAAGATTTATTGAATTGATTTCCTCTTTAATAACGACAGAATCTATTACATTAATGATGTGTATACTAGCAATCGGAGCGACTAGATTTTGTCGAATTAGCGACAAATAAATATTTTTAAGAAAAGCAACTTGCTCCACTCTTACTATAATATTTAATTCTATCATTTTTCCTAAAGCGCTAATGCAGTTTAAAAGAGAGTTTTCAATTAGCAAACTGGAATTATTAAAATCTATTATTGCTGCATTAAAAAACTCATACTGATTAATTAAACGCTGCTTATAATCTTCAACCTGATTACCATTAAGACTGAAAGCACTCAAATGGCTTTCTCCAAGAAAGTAATTGTGACTAAAGAGTTGATTCCCCATTGAACTATTAACGAAAGAACAAGAGGCAAATATATTATAATGAACATTTCCACTTATTAATGCTTTCTCAAATTTTGTATTAATGAATTCATTTAGATAAGCTGAACACTGCCTAATCTTAAAATTAAAAAATGAGCTATTTTCAAATCTTGTATTGGTCATAGTGATATGATCAAAGTTACACTTTATAAAACTACACTCTATAAACATTGAATCTAAGATTGTAGCGTTTTCAAAACTTACATTTTCAAAACAACACTTTCGAAAAATTGTAGTACAGATATCAGTATTGTTAAGTGAAACTGATAAAAAATGACAATTACTAATTTCACAGCTTTCGAAATCGCTATTTGATAGAATTACTTTGAAAATGTGCAGGTTGCTATTATACTGTTTTTTATTGACAGTGAGTGTTTGTTAGATTCGCTAATGGCTTCGTTGCTGTATCTTTGAAATGCGCGAACATCTTCAGGAAGAAGCATGAAAAAACTATCTTTCTTTATTGTAATAATTTCCTTCATGATAAATAACTCCTTTAAGGATTAATAAAAAATGGACAACATGTTTTCAAAGCTTTTAACGCCTTGTCATATTATTGACATTAATACATTAAAGAAAAATATTTCAATATTGTATGAAATAAAACAATCAACAGGATGCAAACTATTGTTTGCAAACAAAGGGTTCTCTAACACCTTTTTTTATAGGTTTTTTGATGGTTTTGTTGATGGGATTTCTGCAAGTGGTTATTATGAAGCTAAGCTTGCGAAAGAAAACTATAGCGGACAAGTGCATACGTTTTCCCCCTCATATACAATACAAGAATTTAGTTGTATAGAGAAATATAGTGATGTAATAATTTTTAATTCAATAAACCAATTACAAACTATGATGAGTAAAAAGAGCAAAACACATGCAGGTATTGGTTTGCGAATTAATCCTGAGTATTCTGAACAAATTGATTATCGTATAGATCCATGCCATCCATATTCACGGTTTGGCGTGCATAGAGAAGAATTAACCAATACAATAATTAATACTATTGACGGACTTCATTTGCATACAATGTGTGAGCAGTATGCTGATACATTAAAGAATACTCTTGAAATAACGAAAAAGAAATATGGTGATGTACTGAATCAAGTTCGATGGCTTAATATAGGTGGTGGACAATTATATACTGCTTCTGGTTATAACCTATTGTCGGCCATTAATACGATAAATAGTATAAAAAATGCATTTGGTATAGATGTATACATAGAACCTTGTGAAGCATTTATGCACAACACCGGAATATTCGTTAGCAAAATAGTTGACATCGTTAATAATGGAATATCAAGCGTAATACTTGATTCGTCTGCAATCTGCCATCTTCCTGATATAATACACTCTCCATATAGATGTGAAATAGCAAATGCTTCCGTTGCATTTAAGAAAAAGTATACTTATCGTATATGTGGCTGTTCTTGTTATGCTGGGGATATTTATGGCGATTACTCTTTTGACAATAGACTTAGAATTGGTGATTATCTCGTATTTCAAGATACTGCTGCATATAGCATGGTGAAAAACAATATGTTCAATGGAATTCGGTTACCATATATCTATGAACAAGATTCTGATGGAAGCCTAAAACTAGTTAAGTCTTATGGATATGATGTCTATTATTCCTTTATATAATAAGGTCGTTATGGTAACAAGAATGGAATTAACCGACAATAATTTAGTATTATTGTAAGATCATACAAAGAAAAAGAAAAACCAGCAGTGATTAGCTACTGGTCAAGATTATTATTATGGATTTTCAATTTCTCATAAAAGAAGGACTTGGGTTTGTCTCCGGTTCAACAAATCAAAGATTTAAAACAGATTTATCCGATAAGCTTATGGAAATACCCTTAGCTAATTTACCTGATAGTATTATTTCGAGCTTCAAAAATAGAGAGTATAAAACATTCAAAACAATCAAAGAAGTGGTTTTGTATCGAGTATATGGACGAAGATACGAAGATGACAAAGGGGCTGCCGCAATCGGTGCTTTTGCCACAACCGAGTTTGCAGAGTCAAGAATTGATGTCAAAATCAGACTTGCGTTAAATCCTGCTTGGCACAACGCCAAGTTGGTTGAAGAAAAAATAATTGTTCCTATCGGTGTCATTTTGAATGTTGGACAAGTTGCTCCTGTATGTTTGAAAACTGGAACTATTCTTGAAGGAGGGGCAGATCAAGTATTGCTCCCGCAAGACTGGTCAAAAGAATGGGTTGTGGGCTATCGCGAAGTGACCTCAAAGCCATTACAGGAATACCCGAAATATTATTTAACCGAGCCAAAGTGTTACAAAGAAAAGAAGTCAACAAGCAATAACTTATAATTATTGAAGGTTGATAGACAAGGGTAAAGAATATCCCCTTAAAGCTTAAACAAATCTCGAATTGCTTTCTCGTAAATGGAATATGCAATTTCTTTTCCTTGCATATGTTTCAGAATAAATTGATCCATAGCAACGCCAGCATTAATTTCAAGAATCAATAGTTCTTTCGTTTTATCATTCTCTAAAAAATCAACAGTAACAAACTTGGCATTAATTGCTTCAGCGGCTCGTTTGGTTAAGCTAAATAAAGATTCTTTTAGTAGGTAATCATCTACTATTTCAACAGATCCTCCGCAACTTAGATTAAACTTCCAGCCAATTTCAATTTTTTCACCTTCACTTGGAATACAGTTGAGGTCCAACGATTGAATTGTATTTTCACTTTGAGCAGTACTTTTAGCGATTAGTAGTTTTAACGAAGAATAACCATCTCCAATTACATAAGGTCGTATTTTCCTATATGCTAAAAGACATTCTCCATTCAAAAAGAATACTCGATATTCATTGTTTGACTTAATGTATGGAGAAGCGGCAAGTATTTCTTTGGCTCTGAACGCCAAAAGTAAAGCGCTTTCAATCTCCTTTGCTGAAAAACAAGCATATACATTTTTCCCCTCGCAGGAATTATTAGGCTTAATAACTACCCCATCATTCATATCTAAGATTCTTTCACAAATTCTTTGACTTGTGTCATTTTGAGATACATATCCTTCTGTATCACTTCTATACAGCTTAAGGTGAGGAACAACAGGTAGACCAGCAGAGTGCAGTATTAATGAACACACATATTTCGAATCAATGGCACGAGAACTTGATGAAGTATTGTGAGGAAATCTTCGACTCCAGATTAATTCCTTGTGATTTTTTTGAGAAAGCACCGCACATCTATTGTCATACAAACGATACTCTATCCCTATTTTTTTACATATTTCGCGAATAATATTTTCATATTCTGGACCGTACATAAAGTGCACTCCAATCTAAGGTGAAATTTATGAAACATATTACATTTGTCGACAGAAAAGCATACATTAACTCTGCAGTCTCTTTCTTAATATCTGATGACGAAAAGTTTATTTGCTATAGGTCTGAACCTGGATATGGCATTACAGCTTTTTTTCATAGATTATGCTTTCTTTTACAATCAACGCAAAGTACTGTTTGCCTATATAGTGAGTTATCTGATAACAACAGGTCCCCATTGCATGATATTTGTAGGAATCTAACTATACATAATAGTGTGCTTTGTCAAAACCTTCAAATGTATGCAGACGAGTACTATGGAGAGTATACCCAACCTTTAATAAATAGCGTAGCTCAAGATATACCCATTTTAGGCAACACACTGTCATATTTGTTGGATTCTCCAAAAGCTCTGCCTATTTATTCGGGGTTTTATTCTGATGTGCTTAAGCAATTATTTTTTGAATTAATAAAAAATGAATTAGTAAATAAAACGGTGCTTTTATTTATTGATAATGTTCAAAATATTGACAATGATTCTCTTTATGATGTTTTGGCTTTAGCTGAATTGAAAAATGTTAAAGTAATTATGTCTCAAACTGGAAGATCAGACTTGCTGGAGAAACTACTATTAGAGATACAGATTAAAAGCAACTTGAGATATATTGATTTTGTTGAACCAACCGTTGAGTGCGTTCAAGAACTTTGGGAGTCTTATCAACGGAATATATCTCAAAATAATGCACAAAGATTGATTCAACAATCACATGGAGACATTAGAAAAATAGTTTATTCCGCAATTTATGGATATTTGCCTATGTTGAATAACTTAAGCGATTTAGCAAAAGAGATATTGGCACTTATCCGTATTTTTCAAAGCTCTATAAAATACAGTGAAATAGTAGTTATGCTTGATGATTCACCAACATATAGCTTTGTTGATGCAACCATTATTAGGCAAACCATAAATGATCTTGTTCAAAAAGGTTTTCTTTTACGCATTTTGCGCTTTGATGGCGAGGAAAGCTTTCGCGCTAGAATCGCAAGTGATAACAAAGAATTCTGGGACACTTTTAAGTTAAATGATGCTGATAAACTAATTTATCAAGATATTGTTTATCGCTTTTTGTGTTCTAAAGAAACATATACAATATATGAATTGACAAACCTATATACACTTTCAAACTTTGTAGCTCCCCACCGCAAGGCACATTGGAGCAGAGAGTTGCTTATTGAAAGTCTTAAACTGGGGTATCCAATTTGTTATGAATGGATTGATTCAGCTAAATCGCTCTCAGATCTAAGGACTCAGTTTTTTTGTGCACTTTGTTTATATAAAAAATGGAAGTATAATGATGCACTTGCAGTAATGTCAAGCGTTTGGCCCCAAATACAAAACAATCGCAATGCAAAAATATTATATAGCCTAATACTTAATCGCTGTAGACAGCACAAAAAAGCTGAAAGTATTATTTGGGACTTAATTTCAACAAGTTCAGATGTAAACGAAAAGGCAATCTTATTGTCTATGGCGGTTAGTAATTCTATCCATGATGGAAACGAAGAAAAAGCACGAAAGATTGTAGAGGATTATAGTGCAAGCATTTACTCTTCCTCTCATTATGGATACTTTCTTCGCAATTCCGCTACTTTGTATCAAGACGAAATCGCTGAAGAAAAATGGGCAGATGCGTTAATTCTGTTTCGGCAAAGCAACGATAATTATGGTGAATTAACAACACTTGCAAACATGGCACGTGTCTATATTCGCAAGGGAGACACAAATTATGCTAGAT
>Ga0247611_10004791_pt1 | contig 18452 bp, 12 predicted proteins | sample 177DNAGHGhighgp2_FD_192422 | JGI IMG/M metagenome (GOLD analysis project Ga0247611, IMG submission 192422) | Sheep rumen microbial communities from Palmerston North, Manawatu-Wanganui, New Zealand - 1770 DNA GHGhigh gp2 | ecosystem: Host-associated > Mammals > Digestive system > Stomach > Rumen... | reverse complement strand
ACTAACGTCCTCAATACACTCACTCGGTATATATTTTCTAATCATAGCTTCTAATTGCATTTCTATAATTGGTTTTGCAAGATAGTCATCAAATCCCATATTAAGATATTCTTTCTTAGCTCCATTTACTGCATTAGCTGTTAGCATAATAATTGGAGTCTCTCTATTAAGATTATCCTTATCAGCCTTAATTTCCTTAAATGTTTCTACCCCATCTTTTCCTGGCATCATATGGTCTAAAAATATTAGGTCGTAATTAGTATTTCTTGTAAGAGCAATAGCTGTATTACCATTATCACAATAATCAATCATAATGCCTGTGTTTTTTAACAGTCCTTCTAGCACCTTAATATTAGATTGAATATCATCAACTATTAATATTCTTACTTCTTCATTTACTGCAAAACTAATATGTCTATTTTCTTCATAAACGTCTTCGTTCTTTAAAGATGCAATATCCCCTATTTTTTCCTCTCCATCTACCTTTTGCGGTATGGTTACAGTAAAGGTTGAGCCTACTCCATACTCACTTTCAACCTCAATGCTTCCGCCCATTAAATCAATTAACTGCTTAGAAATCGATAAACCAAGTCCTGTTCCTTCAATGGCATAATTTCTCTCAATGTTAATTCTTTGGAAAATATGAAAAAGATTAGATAAGTCTTCTTTTTTCATACCCTGTCCAGTATCTGTTACCTGAATAATTAGATTAATTACTTTTCTATTATCAAGACTTCCTCCAATTAATTCTAGGTCCTCTTCTTTATTAACTTCTTCAAGGGGAGCATATCCCACAAATAATGTAACGCTGCCATAATCTGTATATTTAATGGCATTGGTTAATATGTTATTTATTATCTGTCTAATTCTTATGGCATCTCCAATTAAATTAGCTGGCACATTAGTGTCATTTTTCAGGTCAATGGATAGTCTCTTGCTTTTAGCTCTCATCATAACCATGCCAATGCAGTCATGTATCATGCTTTTTAGGTTATATGGTGCCTCTACAATATCCATTTTTCCTGATTCAATTTTTGAAAAATCAAGAATATCATTAATTATTGCATAAAGATTATTACTTGCCCTTTCAATATCTTTGGCATAAGAAATGGTCTCTGCTTCCTTACTATCCCTTAAAATCATAGCATCCATACCAATAATTGCATTAATCGGTGTCCTGATTTCATGGGACATTCTAGCTAAGAAGTCAGACTTTGCTTTGTTGGCAACTTGCGCCTGCTTTTTAGCCTCATCAGCTTCCTTTTTAGCTTCCCTTAATTTTTTATTTTGGGATTCCATTATATCCACTTGTTTTTTTAGCATTTCTGATGATACCCTTGCTTTTTGCACTATATCATCAATAAGTCGAACTATAATTACAATAACCATTATTATGCAATAAGCCGCAAATCCATATCTAAGGTAGCTTCCCTTTAACTCATTTATGTCGTTTGTGTCAATAAAAATATCAATTACACAACAAGTAAGCACAATAAACAAACCCAGCGCTTCTGCTAAGTAACTAAGATTTTTATTAACGTAATGTTTTGCAATAGTACAAGCAAAAAACATTGCATATGCCACAATTGAATATGCATATGTAAAAATAATCAGATACTCTACTTCAACTGTTTTGGTTATGTATAAGCCTAGCTGAATAAAAAATGCCAAAAACAGGCCTATGGTAAAGGTATCAAACAATCTTCTGTGGTCATCTCCGTAATCATATTCGTAATAAAGCAATAGCAATATGGGAAACGTCATTAGAATAGTGAACAAACTTACTTCATATACGCTGCCTACGTTATATCCGTTTAAATATTTGCTCTCTAAAAAGAAATAAAAAGTTGCTAGCAAATTAAATATGCTAAGATATTCCAATCCAGTATTGCTGCCGGTTACATACCGTTTAATGACAGCAATACCCCATGAAATCAAAAAAGTAAGTAAAATCAACAGATCACAAACAAAACTAGCCATACTAGCAATGGATGTAAAAGGCATATTCGTTTTATCAAATTCATAAATATCTTTAACCTGGTAAGTAAAAAAATTGGCCATTAAACATACCAATTCCCCCACAAGGATTACTAATAAAGCTTTTTTATAACCTCTCATAGCTGTTCCTCAATATTAATAACTTAAATTACACAATAACTATTATAACTATTGTACAGCAATAAATACAAAAGAGCAACTATTTCACTTACTATCCTACTTTCTACGGTGTAGTAGTTTTTTTCTTATGTATGAGTATGTATAATCTTCGCCCTTTAAAGCTAACATTTTTAAAAGCTTATGCAAAAGAGCATCGGTTTCTGGATGCATCAGGTTATGACCTCTTCCGCGAAGATAATAATTTAATGCATCAGCATCAGTGTATTTTTCTTTATTATAGATTTTACTTGCTGCGACTCTATCGCAGAACATTTCTATTACGTATTTTTTAGGCATTGGCATACCCTCTAATAGTACATCCCCATCTTTAAGTGAATAATCAATCCAATATTCATAATGATGTCTATTACGTCCCTTGTGATGTAACCAAGCACTAGATACGCCTTCCTTTTCTCTTTGAGCATTATTAGGGCTACGATTTCCCTGAAAATAAATAACACCAGGAATAAATTCCACAGGAGAATATTTTGAAAGGTCATGTGTTATTCCTTGATAATATAAACCAAGTTTAAACATTTCCCTTCTAACTAACCTTCTGTGGGCATTAACCGTATGTAAATGTCCGTAAAAATTCTTCCAAAATCGAGTAAATGTCATTAATCCACCCCATTCTATTTATTTAACTCCTCTAAAATCTTATTTCTATTAGAGTTTATTAACAATTTGTTTGCATAATTTAGATATTTTTGATTAGGATTTTTTAGAAGGAATAAAGCTGCATTCTCACTAAGTGTAAGATTGGTTATAAATATAAGCATGCTGCTTTCATCTAGTCCATCCTTAATAAAATCAATGGTATTATCTAAATTAGAATTAGCCATTTCTATTGCAACACCTGACTTAAGTTCTAAGCTCACATCATAATCTGTGTTTCTTTGCTTTGCATCTTCAAGCTCTTTAGTATTATTATTGGCATCAAGAAAATCTCTATCAAGGCGCTCTAAAAGTAAGTTAATAAGAATTAGTTTCTCATCATATTCTGCATTACTTACTCTTGCATAAAGTGCTGCATCTGCGCTGCCCTTAATAATAAGTTCAATTTCATATTCCTTTTCGTATTTTTTATATAAATCATAGAAACTAAGGAAATCACTAGCCACATCATCATCTCTAATATATTCATAGATAATATCCTTAGTAATTGGAACTTCAAGCTCTTCATAAGTGTATAATAAAGTACTTAAATCTTCCCATCCTCTAGCAGTGCAAAATCTTAAGCCATCCACATCTCTATATACTTTATAGAAATTATCGACCTTCACATCTAAATAGCTTAGTATGCTTCTGTGAATATGTCTTTGAACGCCATAAATCTTCCATGCATCTAGATCTGGTTCAATATTAATTAAGCGAACTCTATCAAGTGTAACAACGTCAAATTCTCTAACCTGTTTATTATACTGAGCCGGATTACCAGCAGCCACAATTATCCATCCCTTAGGCAATTTCTGATTACCAAAAGTCTTAACCTGAAGGAACTGTAACATCATTGGCATAAGCGTTTCTGAGACACAATTAATTTCATCAATAAAGAGAATTCCTTCTTTATGTCCAGTTTTTTCAATGTAATCATAAATACCTGCGATAATTTCTGACATAGTATATTCTGTTACATTAACTTCCTTACCATCATAAACCTTCTTAGAAACAATAGGTAAGCCAATAGCACTCTGTCTTGTATGATGAGTGATTGTATATGAAACGAGCCCAACAGATAACTCATTACTAATCTGCTCCATAATCTGAGTCTTACCAATTCCTGGAGGCCCCATTAAAAGAATTGGTCTTTGTCTAATCTCTGGTATCTTATAATTTCCATTAGTATCCTTTAATAAGTATGCCTTTACTGTATTAATAACTTCCTGTTTAGCTAAATAAATATTCATAACTTCTCCTATCTTTCATACCTTTCCAAACTTGATTTATAGATAACTTCTCTATAACACCAGGAAGGTACCTTAAATTCTTTATCTCCCTCATATCCTTCAAGAAAAACAAAAGCTGTCTTATACTGTGGTACCGCCTTAGGATATATTCCCTTACCATCAGTAAAATAAACAAGGCCGTCAACTTCGCTTATTGTTCCTGAATTAATCAATTCATTAACATAGCTAAATACAGGTCTAAAATCTGTATTTCCGCCACCTTTTAGATTAAACTCTCTAAAAATTTCATCTATGTTAGAATTTTCACTAACTATTATATCATCTCTGATGCCGTCGTCACACTGTAATATTCTCACTCTTGAATTCTTTAGGAAATCACCATTTTCCTTTAATATTTCTAAAGTCTGTTCCAAAAAATTCTTAACTAATTGACCTGATGTTGAATAACTAGTATCCACTGCAATAATAAAGTCTTTAATTCTATTATCCTGCTTTGTTTCTAGGGGTTCAATTAAAGGCATATTCTTATATAAACTAAATCCATAGTTATAAAAGCCCATATCAAACTCATCAGCGTTAATACCAAGGACTTCACTTTTATTAGTAAATTTCAATAAAAAATCCCTATAATTGTGTCTATTACTAGCTTCAACATTAATATTAAGGCTGTTTATTTCCTCTTCATCATTATTGTTACCAAAGGACTTATTATGAAGAATTTGTCTAGCCTTTGATTGCCATTCTTTACTAGTTTGCTCATCTCTTTTGCTAATAGATTTATCCTTTTTCTCTGGCCAAAAATGATGATCATCAACTATAAATTCCTTATTAAGCTTAATAAGTAAGTTCTCAAAGTCCATTTCTGACATTTCATGTCTTTTTTCTACAATATATTCATAAATTTGCCCAGCAGAAACTATGTCCTTTTTATTCAATTCCTCATAAAGGCTTTTTCTTTGAAGAGTTAAGATTCTTTTGGTGCAAGGCTTATTTATGCTATCAAGCACCTTCTCAATTGCAATGTCACATGAAATATTGTAGATTCTTTTGTCCCTATCTCCTCCAATCCACAAATGTCCATAAATGCAATGCAATATACTATGTAGATAAGCTCGTTTTAAAAACTGCTCGTTTTTTCTAAATAGCTCTATTGTATGTTCTGGCCCGAAATATAAATTTCTTCCATCTGTGCCAAACATTACTAATCCCTGTCTATCCACAGTATTTAGGCCTGTTAGCACCACATCCATAAATCTTAAGTCCTTATAAATCTCATCCCTTAGATAGGAAAAAATCTTTCTTCCCATTCTGCCTTCCCATTCTGTCTGAGTTTCTATATGTTTGTTATTAGTTACATCCATTTTCTAACTCCTTTAAGCTCCAAGGATCTTTGCTACACCAACTAACCATTTACTACTAGTAGCAAAGGATACAACTTCCATTTTAACAGTTGCTGATAATATGTCTTTTTTTAACATAAATTCAAGACCTTGCATATCTTTTTTTCTAATAATTTCTTTTGTAATTTCTAGACAATTTTCTTCAACAAAAGTATTATACATATCTTCTTTATCTTTGATAAGTCCTATAGGATACATTAATCTATAAACCGCCATTAAAGCTAGAGTATCAACTGATTCTAATGGTATTGCCTTATGAAAAGTTTCATCATATCCTGCAATATTTATTAGTTCTTCACTAAACTGCTGTCTTGCCCTATAGCCCTCACCTTCCATATTAAGAGCAAAAATATGAGCAGGTCCAATTTCTTCATAAGATTCAGTGTATTCTGGATAATAAAATCTTGCCAAAATACCCTTCTCATCCTTAAAGCTTACAAGTAGGCCTAATTTAAGCTGAGATAAGATTTTTCTTAAAGCAGTTTTTTCTTGTGGTGTGGCATTAATCTCTATATTATTTAATTTACTAGCATTCATAAAGGCATCACCGTCTACTATCTTCAAGTTCTTCTCTATGCTTAAGGTTTCTAGGTTTTTGCAATTATAAAAGGTATAACTTGCTAATTTAACAACATTCTTAGATAAATAGACCTTAGTTATAACTTCACCTGCTAGCAAACTAAGATTACTTTCATAATCTCCATCTATTTCCCTAGAATTAGGAGCAAAACAATACTTGCCAAGTTCTACCACATCAAGTTCATCTATTGCTTCTGGCATATAAACGAAATTAAGCTCACCAAAGAAGCGTAGTATCCTTACACCTACATCCCCTTTAGTAAGCTTATTATCCCTCATATAATCCCATATATTGCCTTCATCTAAGATAATCTTAGAAAAATCTTTAGTATTAACGTATTCATATAAACATTCATAAGTATATGTGCAATAATCAACTTCAACTTCGTATCTATAACTTCTCATCTTAATCCTCATCTATATTTATAGATTTGACGTCATAAGTTAGTTCTACATTCTCGTCTCCTAAATACTTATTATATTCATTAATAACTCTATCAATTACTTTTTGCGTATCCTTTTCTTTTAAATTCATAAGCAAAGTCATACATTGAGAGCTATTATATTTAGTAAACACATCCGAACTTCTAAGAGAATAATTAATTGCACTTTCTAAGGCCGTCATTTCTCTTTTTAATTCATCCATTGTTACAATTGTGTTTTTACTAAGTGTGAAAACTACCAGTTTAACATCTATCCTATAACGTCTAATATATCTTTTTACAAAATTATAGAGCTTTTTAAAATCATTATATTCAACCTGATATGCTCCATCTCTTGTATCAAGATGTCCTTCTACAGTATATATGATATTTTTCATTTCCACATTAGTTTCTCTTGCATTTTCATCAATAAATTCGTCATAGATGTGATAATTATCTTTACCATTTACCTTAACAGTATATAAAGCCTTATCTGCCTTACTATATAACTCCTCAACTGTCTTTCCATCAATAGGATATCTAACAACACCAGCTGAAACCGTTGCAATATCGCCATAACCAATTTCATCTAGCTTTTTAGCACATTTTCTTCTTATGTTATTAGCCACTTCCTGAATATGAGACTCCGTAAGAGACTTAGCAAAAACCAGTATAAACTCATCTCCACCAAGTCTAATTACTATGTCCTCCTCGTCAATCATCCCATTAAAAACATCTGCTAGTGCCTTTAATGCTTCATCTCCTGCCACATGTCCAAAGGTATCATTAATACGCTTAAAATTATCAATATCAAGCATAAAAATTGTCATACTATCATATTCTAATATGAGTTTTCTCCATTTTTCCATTCCACCTGTTCGATTATAAAGACCCGTTAAACTGTCCGTTTTGGATAGAGTTACTGCTTGTTCAATCTCGCTTTCATTAATCTCCACCTTTTTTTCAAGGCTATTTTTATAGGTATATTCTTCTACCACCTTTCGAATCTTGCTTGTAATTAGATTCTTATTAAATGGCTTATTAATTATTTCATCAGCACCAGTCTCTATACATTCAAGTTCAATTGATGCATCTCTTTCCCCAGTAATAAAGAGATAAGGGCATTCTATTTTTCCTAAGCTAGCCTGCATAATTCTTATAGTATCAAAACCATCAATTCCAGGTAAATAAACGTCAATTAATAAAAGGTCGAAGTGTTCCTCTTCCACCATTCTAACTGCATCGTGACTTGTTTGTGCTATGATAATTTCGAACTCCTGTTGTAAAATATCTGTTAAGTATTCAATATCGTCATCATCATCATCCACTAAAAGTATTTTTTTCATTTACCTTATCCCCACCATCTTAAAATAATTAAAAATATCTTATGTAATAATATTATCACTATATTTATTATTTTTAAAGCATTAGCTCAAATTTTATTGTTATAATATGTCATTTTGTGATATATTTTATAAGGCTTTATATCGAATATAATTGGGGATTGTGAATATGAACATAAATAGAATTAAACGAATTAGTTTTATTATCGTTTTAATAGTATTATACATGATTTGTATTTATAAATTTCTTAATAATAAATACAACAAAAAAAATGATTATAACTACTATAATCTTAAGAATAACTGGACACTTTCGATTAATAATAATGAACGTGTAATAGCAGATTTATCCCATTCAAACCTGGGAGTGGTTAATACAGGAAAACAGATTTCAATAAGTAATACAATACCGGATTTAAACGGTATTATTTCGCCATGTGTATCCTTTAAGAGTGTACTATCATGTGTCGACGTATATATTGATGATAAACCTGTATATTCTTATGGCTATGATGAATATAACAAGAATGAAATGGTAGCAAAGGCTATACATTACATTCCTTTAAAGCAATATGATTCAGGAAAAAAGATAACTATAACTTATACCGCCACTGAACACAATGCTTTTTCAAGTGTTTCCCTAGTATACTTTGGAAACATAAATGATGTATATAATATTTATATACAGGAAAGAATTTTACCATTTTTTGTCGGTATTTTTCTAATAACATTTTTTGTAATTTTATTCATACTATTTTTATATTTAATACTAGATAAAAGACGTGATTATAGTATTTTCTTTAGTTCATTAATATCACTTGTACTTGGATTATATATCCTTAGTTACAATGATATTCTCATACTTATAAACTATAATAATGTTTTTGCTGCAAACATGGAATATATGGCACTTTATCTTGCGCCTGTAGCTATACTTGGTTTTATAATTACGGATAATATTGGACTAAATAAGCCTATTATAAAATTGATATTTTTTATTGACTTAATTTTAAGCATAAGCTTTTTATTGCTTGATTTAATACAATACTCACATCTTTGCCAATTTTTAGAAAGTTTTCACCTACTTATATTTATTCAGAGTATAATATGTATAACATTATTTTTAGTCCAACTTAATAAAAAAAGAAAATGCAAATCTAAAACAATAGATATCAATGACGAAAAAATTTATATACATAATTATTCATCTGATGTTGTAGCTATTGGTTTACTTGTGTTTATAGGAACAGCTTCTTTTGATATTATTTCCTATAATTTTCTAAAATTTGCATCTAATATTGGAGATCAGATTTCAATTTCAACTCTAACAATAGGTGCGCTAACCTTTGTGATAGCTTTGTTTATAAATTTCTTTTTTCACAATATTGACCATATCAATTCTAAGAACTTGTTTAATAAGCTCGAGAACATCGCCTATACAGACGAACTTACTGGTTTATCTAACAGAGCTTACTCAGAAATTGAAATGGAAAAATTAAATAGTCATCAATCTAATTACACAATAATTAGTATTGATCTTGATCACTTAAAAACAATAAATGATACCTATGGACATATGTCTGGTGATAGATATATTGCTAATTTTGCCAAAATTATTAAAGAGGTTTTTTCTGATGCATTACTAAGAGCTCGCATTGGCGGCGACGAATTTATCGTAATCTTAGATCACTCAAATGAAGAAGACTGCATTAATACTCTAAAGACCTTTGATGCGGTTCTTAAACTTGAAAGCAACACTAGCAATGAGTTTAATTACCAGGCTTCTTACGGCTATGCAATACATGGATTTGACAATAATTTATCGACTCACGAAATATATATGCTAGCAGATAGAAATATGTATACTATGAAACAGGAGCATCACAAAGCAAATAAAGAAGGAGAATAAAATGACTAAAGAAAAGATTCGTACAATAATTCTTGTAACACTAGTTGTTGTACTAATACTTATACCAGCACTAGCATTTTCCACTTCTGTGACACCTAAAAAACAAACATGCTTACTTACCGATGAGTGGGATGCCTCTTTTAATGATAAATTATATACCAATATCAACTTTAAAGATTTATCAACAATTGATTATGGTACCTTTAGAAAAGGGGATTTAGTAACTATTAGCACTATACTGCCTAATTTAGATGTCAACTTTCCAAGTCTATTTTTTAAGAGTAAGTATTGTGCCTTCACAGTTGAACTACTAGATTTAAATACAGGTATCAAAAAGCAGATTTATACATATCAAATAGATAGATATAAGCAGAGAAAATTCGTAGGTTGTGATTATCACATCATTAATTTACCTGATAATTACTATCAGTGCGAACTAATAATAAACTGTTATATCAATACAACAACAAAAGAATTTCCTCTAACAACACCTACTGCCGGGGATACTATAGACAATACCTATATGTTCATCTCTAACCATAACCTTGCATTAAGTGTTAGTATTTTTATCCTGATTTTTGGCATTTCTTTCCTCTTTATATCTGTAATGTTTGCAAAGGAATCGCCAACGGCCAAGGTTCAGATATTAAATGGAATACTATGTATAGATATTGGAATCTGGCTTATGACTTACTATAACCTATATAATATATTCTTTGAATCGGATAATATGACATTAATCTCATATATAGCTTTAATTCTAATTATGCCAATTAGTTACACAATTATTAATGAGATTCATCCATCAAAGAATAAGACTATATTCACAATAATAAGTTTCATAAATGTATTCGTACCAATAGAATTGTTGGTATTACATATGTCTGATACAGTTTATCTAAATGAAACGCGTACTGTTTATTTTGTGACTGTTGTAATTACATTTATATGTTTCTTCTCTTATTTTATTAGAGACCTTATTAATATGAACCATGATCGAAGAATCAGCAGTTCATCCAATAGATTACAGCTTTACGGAATAATAATTTTTGGAGCATGTGGTACCTTAGAATTTGTAGTTGAATATATATTAAAAGCACCTCTACCAATACGTAATATTGGTAAAGATTTACTTATACCACTAGGTACACTAGTTTACCTGATTTCAGTTATTTTTAACTACATAATCTATTCTACAGAAGGGCTTGCAAGAAATCAGCAATACAAAAAGCTTTCAGAACTTGCATACGCTGATAGTTTAACTAAATTACCAAATCGAGCAGCAAGTGATTCTATTATGAAAAAGCTTGCTAACTCTAATAAAAACTACTGTATAGTAAGTATTGATATTAACAATCTTAAAGAAGTAAATGATACCTATGGACATGCCCAAGGTGATGTGTTAATTAGCGATTTTTCCACATGTCTAGTTAGCTTTTTTGATGATATTGGAGTAAGTGCTAGAGTTGGTGGTGATGAATTTATTATTTTCATTGAATCCATCAAGCAAGAAGATTTAGAGAAAAGATTACAACTTCTAAAAATAAGCTTTACATCATTAACTAAGCCAGGTCAAAACTATGAACATAGCTTTGCCTACGGATATGCCTTTAAGAATAACTTAGAAAATCCATCTCCTCATTCTGTATATATGATAGCAGACCAACTAATGTACAATATGAAGAGACAACAACACATGAACCAGAAATAAACAATATATACTTAAGCTATAAAAAATTTTGCTTGACATAACAAAAACTTTTGTGATATTATAATCGCTGTCCGTTAAACGCGCCTACAAATGTTTAATTGACGCAATTCGATAATAAGGTATTATTGGAAACTATGCATCTTCTTGCAGGAACAACACTTGTTTGGATATTTTATATATTTTAATCAAATGTTGTTTTTGAAAGGAGATCATTTTTTTATGCCAAAGACTAAATTTCAAGATTTTATTTTTACATTAATTATGGTACTTGTCATGGTTTATGCCATGGTAGTATATAACATTGCAGGTGATAAGGGTGGTTTAACTCTTGAATGCTTTAAGCTTGCATTATTCGAATTACCAATCATGGTTCCAATAGGATTTATTTTAGAATTCTTTGTTGTTGGTAACCTTTCTAAGATGGTAGTATTTAGACATATGACACCACAGGATAAACCTATTTTCATTACTTTCTTTATCTCAGGTGTTACAATTGCTATGATGTGTCCAATAATGAGTGCTTTTGCAACTATCCTCTTTAAGGGTGTAACTGTTTCAACATTCTTCACAACATGGATTGGTCTTGTTGCACATAACTTACCAATGGCATTCTTCTGGCAGTTTATGTATGCAGGCCCATTCGTAAGATTAGTATTTAAGAGAATTTGTTTACCAATTATGGAACTAGGTAAAAAGGACGATAGAATTGAAGAAGCTGCTTAAAATATAAAGCAGTCTTATGTATATAAATCTCTGAAAAATAGCTGATTAAGCTAATTTTTCAGAGATTTTTCTTTTTCCTTAAGCAATCCTGCTCGCGCAAGAAGCTAATGAAGTGATGACATAAAAAAACTCAGTATAAGTGTCCTTAAAGGGATTTATAACTGAGCGTTTATACTCTATCACATCTTATTTATGGAAAAGCTTCTTTGTCTGGTAAACTGGTTCACAAGTTAAGTTAATACCAAGCTTTTTAAATGTGCTTACATCAACAGGTGAAAGAATAACTGAAGAATGAACTTCTAATCCCTTTAACTTAGAAAGCTGGTCGAGAGCCTTCTTAGCATTATCATCATTTCTTGCACAAATTGTAAGAGCGATTAAGATTTCTTCAATATGCATTCTTGGATTGTGATTTCCAAGTCTTTCAACCTTTAACTGCTGTAATGGTTCAATTACGTCAGGTGAAATAAGCTTAACTGCATCATCAAGGCCTGCAAGCTTCTTTAAAGCATTAAGTAACATTGCAGATGAAGCACCAAGAAGTGTTGATGTCTTACCTGTAATGATTTCACCACTCTCAAGTTCGATTGCAGCTGCTGGTTCACCAGTTATTTCAGCCTTAGTATTAGCGGCTGCTACTACAGGGCGATCAGCTACTGTAATGCCACTCTTCTCCATAAGAAGTTCAATCTTATCTACGATTTCCTGACTTCCATTGCCCTTTCTTAAATCACAAAGAGCTGTAAAGTAACGTCTAATTATTTCCTGATTAGATGCTGCCTTAGTATTCTCATCATTAACAATGCAGTAACCTGCCATGTTAACACCCATATCTGTAGGTGACTTATATGGTGATTCACCATAAATCTTCTTAAATATACCGTTAAGTACTGGGAATACCTCTACATCACGGTTGTAGTTAACTGTTGTAACACCATAAGCTTCTAAATGCCATGGATCAATCATGTTAACATCATTTAAGTCAGCTGTAGCAGCCTCATATGCAAGGTTAACAGGGTGGTTAAGTGGAATATTCCAAATTGGGAATGTCTCGTACTTAGCATAACCTGCTTCAATTCCTCTCTTATGTTCGTGATAAAGCTGTGAAAGACATGTAGCCATCTTTCCTGAACCTGGGCCAGGAGCTGTAACTACTACTAATGAACGCTTTGTTTCAATATAATCATTCTTACCAAAACCTTCATCACTAAGAATATGTGGTACATTACCTGGATAACCAGCTATTGGATAATGTCTATAAACCTTCATTCCAAGGCCTTCAAGTCTTCTCTGGTAAGCAATAGCGCTTTCCTGTCCTGCAAATCTTGTAAGAACTACAGATCCAACATAAAGTCCATAACCTCTAAATGCATCAATAAGACGGAGAACATCCATATCATAAGTGATTCCTAAGTCTCCTCTTACTTTATTCTTCTCAATATCGTTAGCATTAATTACAATTACAATTTCAACGTCATCTTTAATCTGAGTTAACATTCTAATTTTAGAATCAGCCTCGAATCCTGGTAAAACTCTCATAGCATGATAATCATCAAAAAGCTTTCCACCAAATTCTAGATAAAGCTTTCCACCAAAATGGCTGATACGTTCCTTGATGTGTTCTGATTGCATCTTAAGATACTTGTCATTATCAAATCCGATCTTCATATAAAACACCTTTCCGATATAAACTTATTATTACCTATCTATTTTATTCTCTCGTCAATTTTTTCGCAAGCACTTTAGTACTTTCGAACTATTTCTTTTTTTATATAACTGCAATATAATCAAAACGTTGATTAAATCTTATATTTCAAGCAAAAAAGAATACACATGGGAGCTGATAAATCATTCGGCTGAGAGGAAGTGTAGACACTTCGACCGATAACCTGATTTGGATAATGCCAACGTAGGGAATTACCATAAGCGTCATCCTAAGGATGACTTTTTTTATTTCAAGTTATTATCATGATTATTAGTACTATATTCGAACCTCATGCATTTAGTGCATGAGGCTACATTGCAATTACTCCGTAATTGCAACAATATATAATCAATCTCAGTTTAACTCCCCATATATTTTTTTCTAGACAAATTAATCAAGATACAAAAGATACTAGAAACAAAAGACATACTAAAAAGAAAGACTTAAAGGAGTTATTATTATGAAGAAGAGAGTGTTCCAAACACAGATGGATGCTGCTAGAAAAGGCATTATTACTAAAGAAATGGAGGCCGTTGCACTAAAGGAAAATAGAACACCTGAATTTATTAGAGCAGGTCTTGCAAATGGTACTATTGTTATTCCAGCAAATGTAAACCACAAAAGCCTAGACCCTAATGGTATCGGCAAGAAATTAAAGACTAAGATTAATGTAAACTTAGGTGTAAGTAGAGACTGCAAAGACTACGATATAGAGATGGAAAAGGTTATGAATGCCGTTAACATGGGTGCAGAATCAATTATGGACCTTTCAAGTCATGGTGACACTGAACCTTTTAGAAAAAAGCTTTGTAGCGAATGTCCTGCAATGATAGGAACTGTTCCTGTTTATGATGCAGTTATTCACTATCAAAGAGACTTAAATACTTTAACTGCCAAGGATTTTATTGATGTTGTAAGACTTCATGCACAAAATGGTGTTGATTTTATTACAATCCACTGTGGCATTACTAAAAAAACAGTTGAACAAATCAAAGCTAACAAAAGAATAATGAATATTGTTAGCCGTGGCGGAAGTCTTATTTTTGCATGGATGAGTATGACTGGTAATGAAAACCCATTCTACGAATATTACGACGAAATTCTTGATATCTGCCGTGAATATGATGTGACTGTAAGCTTAGGAGATGCATGTAGACCTGGTTGTCTTGCTGATGCATCAGATATGGTTCAAATAGATGAATTAACAAGACTTGGAGAACTAACACAAAGAGCATGGGATAAGGATGTTCAGGTTATGGTTGAAGGTCCTGGACACATGCCTATTGACCAGATTGCAGCCAATATGAAGATTCAGGAAACAATTTGCAAGGGAGCACCTTTCTATGTACTTGGACCTTTAGTTACTGATATTGCCCCAGGCTATGACCATATTACAGCAGCTATTGGTGGTGCAATTGCCGCAAGTTCAGGTGCAGCATTTCTTTGCTATGTAACACCAGCAGAACATCTTGCCCTTCCTAATATAGAAGATGTAAAACAGGGAATAATTGCAAGTAAAATCGCAGCTCATGCAGCTGATATTGCAAAGGGAATTCCTGGTGCAAGGGATCAGGATGATAGAATGGCAAAGGCTCGTAGAGCTCTTGATTGGGATGCACAGTGGCTAGAAGCCCTTGACCCTAAGACTGCTAAGGCTATTAGAGACAGTCGTCTTCCAGAAGATGACCACTCTGAAGCTTGTAGTATGTGTGGTAAATTCTGTGCCGTTAGAAGTATTAATAAGGCTCTAGCCGGCGAAACTATAGATATTTTATAATTAGGAGGAGGTAAAACTTATGTTTTTCTTAAACAATGGTGATGGAAGTTATAGTTTAACTTCTAATGGATACGCCTTAATCGCTTTTATTTTATTTATTGTTCTTGTACTTATTGCCTTTATTGCAGGCAACAACAAGAAATTTAGTCCAAAGGTTCTTACTTTTTGTGCCGTAGCAATTGCTATTGGAACAGTTTGCTCACTTTTTAATCCTATTAAATTGCCAATGGGAGGTTCAGTTACTATATTCTCAATGCTTTTTGTTGCTATTATTGGTTACTGGTATGGACCTGTAATTGGAATTCTTGGTGGCGCAGCTTATGGACTTTTACAATTTATAATTGATCCATATATTATTAGCATCCCTCAAGTTTTTGTTGATTACATTTTTGCCTATGGCGCCCTTGGAATGAGCGGATTTTTCTCTAATAAAAAATATGGCCTAATAAAAGGTTACATTGTGGGAATTGTTGGTAGATACTTCTTTGCTGTACTATCAGGTGTAATCTTCTTTGGAGCTTATGCTACAGATTATGGTTTAGGTGCATTTAATGCCCTAGTATATTCTCTTATTTATAATATTACATACATTGGATTAGAAGGTGTAATCACAGTTGTACTACTATTAATTCCAAGTGTTGCATCAGCCCTAAACTATGTGAAGAGAATTGCAATTACTAATATAGCTTAACTAAAAGTATAAACTTTTTGTAAAAAATATCATAAATTTACAAAAAACTATTTTAAAATTTCCGTTTCTATGAGATAATATAATACGTGTCTATGCAACAAACACAGTATACGTATGTTTAGAAAAGAAACTCGTCTTTTATTTTCAATTAATTTTTTAGGAAAAAAAATACTTTTAAACATACTTTTTTATTGCTTTGAAAGCATAGATACTATTATAAAAAGATAGGGTAAATATAAAATGACAAAAAATGACAGACACGCTTTAGTTATATTGGGCCTTATAGTTGTGGTAAGTCTTGCAACTTTATTTAGTAAGAATTTACTTATTACAATGCATGCTTCTTCAGTTAAGCAGGAGCGAGTTAACATTACTGAGAATTTAGTTAATGAACAAGAAACTGCTAGCACTGAATACCAAACAACTGACACAATAGAAACAACTATGCAAAGTGAAACCACTAACATTGACGAGACAACACAAGCAAGTTATGTACCTGCCACTAATTCAAATAACGTTGTCGAACCAGAAGCTAATGCTCCTGCAACAGATACTCATATTGAAGTTGCACCAGCCGAAGCTAAGGTAAATTACACCTCTCTACCACAATACAATCAAGCATTACTAGAAGCTATTAATTCAGCTAGAGCTAGCTATGGACTTTCAGCTGTTTATCTAGATTCAAGACTTACAAGTGATGCTGTAATTCGCGCTAATGAGGAAGCCAACGACCAGGAATTAAATCACACAAGACCGGATGGTAATGAGTGTTTTTATGTAGATAAGGGATACTACACAGCGGAAATACTCTACCGTGGTAATTCTACTGATGCAACTCGTATTGTTGAAGCATGGTTAAATTCACCAAACCACAGAGATATCATTATTGATGCCAACTATCCACATAAGGCTTGTGGCATTGCAATGGTAGCTGGTAGCGACGGATTATACTACTGTTGTATTGGTTTTAATTAAGCTAATTAGAACAAGTGTTTGTAATTAAATTACTTCTGTGATAGAATATATTTTGAACGCAATGTAAGCTTTAATGAATATTCTATCACGGAGGTAATTATGAAATTTATGCATCTTGCTGATCTTCATCTCGGAAAGACTGTTAATGCCTTTGATTTAATCGAAGATCAACAATATATTCTTAATGAAATAATTAATATTGCAAGGGATAATGATATCAATACTATCCTTATTTCTGGTGATATCTACGATAAAAAGCAGCCTAGTGAAAGAGCTGTATCACTTTTTGATGAATTCTTAACTAAATGTACCCATAATAATATTAGAATAATAGCAATTAGTGGAAATCATGACTCTGATGAAAGACTTAACTTCGGAAGTCGTATTTTTTCTAATAATAATATACATATTACAGGAATCTATAATGGAGAAATCCCATCTGTTACACTAGAGGATGAATACGGCAAGATTAATTTTTATATGATGCCTTTTATTAAAGCCTCTACTGTTAAATCTTACTATCCTGAGGATTTTAACAATGATAACAATAACTATCATCATGCAATAGATGTGGCAATTAAACACTCTAACATTGATAAGGATGCACGTAATATACTTCTTGCCCATCAATTTGTAGCTGGTAGTCATGATCCAGTCTTAGCCGATTCTGAAGATGCCACTAAGGATGTGGGAACTGTTGAGAAGATTGGTGCCGACCTTTTTGATAGTTTTGACTATGTTGCCCTTGGACACATCCATATTCCACAACAAGTAGGTCGTGAGTCCATTCGTTATAGCGGTTCTCCCCTTGCCTACTCAGCTAGTGAAACAACTAGGGACAAGAGTGTACCGATTGTAGAAATTAACTATAAGAATCAGGTAAATATTGATTTTGTGACTCTAAGACCCCTTAGAAAGATGAGAAAAATTAAGGGAGAATTAAGGAAATTAATAGAGGCTACGAGAAATCTCGATCCTAATGACAGGTCTTTAGATTTTGGACAAAATGGACCTTTAAACGACTATATTTTTGCCACAATTACAGATGAAGAGGAAGATAATAACGCTTATGACAAATTAAAGGGTATCTATCCTAATCTAATGGGCTTAACTATAGAGAACAGTAAGACTAAAGATCTAGCTAACGCAAAGA
>Ga0247611_10004789_pt1 | contig 18456 bp, 13 predicted proteins | sample 177DNAGHGhighgp2_FD_192422 | JGI IMG/M metagenome (GOLD analysis project Ga0247611, IMG submission 192422) | Sheep rumen microbial communities from Palmerston North, Manawatu-Wanganui, New Zealand - 1770 DNA GHGhigh gp2 | ecosystem: Host-associated > Mammals > Digestive system > Stomach > Rumen... | reverse complement strand
GAATGATGGAAAAACATATACACAAGAATTCCAACAAGCATATGAATTTGCAAGACAAAACTGAATTACAACTATGCCATCTATTCAAAAAGCACAAATGGACTGAAAATTGACTAGAATAGCTATGGCAAAAATGCTATCTCAATATGCAATAAATGTATTATGAAAAGCTCCAGATACAACGAAAAAAGTAAGATTTAGGGATGTAACAAATAAAATGGATAAACAATATGATAATGGAGTAACTCTTGCATATCAATTATGAATTATGTGACAGAATATGAAGAATAATCGTTTTAGACCAAATGATGAAGTAACGAGAGCAGAATTTGCAACGGCACTATCGAGATTAATTTATAGCACATCAGACTGAGAATATAAATCTACACCAAAGTATTATATTCATCATATGGAAAAACTGGTAAAAGAAAGAATAATCACGAATGATAATCCAAAGATGAAAGAATTACGTGGTTACGTTATGATAATGTTGATGAGAAGCGCTCAGTAAAAAATATAAAAATCCCTCGAAAGAGGGATTTTGATTACCTTAAAATTTCAGCTCGGTCATTATTTTCTAATCAATATTTTTTTCATTCATCTTCATTTAAATGTAAGTCAAATTCAAATTTATCATTAGTTTTAATTCTGACATTTTCGATAATTTTTCAATCTTTTCAAGGTGTCCTCAAATTTACTATTTGATTGTTTCTAAATCCAAAATCTTTTGCATCAGCTACACTCATGTGAATATGTTTTTCAGCGATAATAACATAGTTATTCAGATAAATCGTTCATTTTGGTCAAATCAGAGTTATTGGTTCAGCCTTTTTTAATTCTCATGATTTAGTTTCTACTGCATTAATTCACAAAATTTCATTATCAGATGGAGAGATTTCTACTTGAGTGAACTTTCTAAATGGCATAATGATATCAATATCTTCGATCGTTCATCTTGGTCATTTGATGGTCAATTTCTCTTTGGTGAAATACTCTCATGGTTGAGTAAATTTCTTTTCAATTCAAAAAACATATCACTTTCCAAATAGTTTTTCTGCATCTATTTGGGCCAAATGGATATGCTTTTTTTGGATATAAACAGGAACTCTCATATTAATTATTACTGTAAAATCTGACTTCTCAATCTGTAATGATTTCAGCTTCATCTCCAGTTTTTAATTTTGCAGCATTTCATTCTTCTGTATCGATGTGTGTATCGAGTTTTGATGTATCAGTTACACGAACTACTACTTCATCAAAGATTAAACCTCTTTCTCCTCCACATTTGATTTTAACGATTTGATTATTCTGTACTCCGTAAGTTTCAGCATCTGAAGGTAACATGTGGATGTGTCTTTTTGCAATAATCATTCATTCTTCAATTGAAATTTCGTTTCAGTTAGGTGCAATGATAGTAACTGGAGCAGATCATTTTAGATCTCCAGAAAGTCTGATTGGAGCCATTGTTCAAAGTTTAAATTGGTCGGCCATAAGAATCTCTACTTGAGTTTGTGGTCTGTATGGTCAAAGAATTCTCACCCTTTCGATTTCTCATTTAGGTCATTTTAAAACTACACATTCTTCAGCTGCATATTGTCATGGCTGAGAAAGGTCACTTTTTTTGGTTAATTCGAATCATTCACCGAAAAGTCTTTCGGCATCAGCTTTTGATAGGTGAATGTGTCTGTTTGAAACTCAAATTGGTACTTGCATGTTTTTTATGGTTAATGTAAATAAAATTCGGAATTTAATATAGATAATTAGATTGTTTTTTCAAGATTAGGAAATTTATATAAATTATGGGTCTAGTTCATGTAATTTAGAATATTGTTTTACATTAAATTGCAGATAATTTTTGTTAACTATACACTTAAATCTAAGAATTATTAATAAAACAAGGGAAGATGTGCAAACTTGTTTTATATATTTAATTAATATTGTATTTATTTTTTGCAAAATTTTAAATTCTGACTATAATTAACGAAAGTTTTATATAAGTTTTTGTATTTTATGGAAACTTCAGAGTATCAAGAGAATAGAGAAGAAGCATGAAACAATGATAGTAGTGCAGATATTTCTGATGTTTTAAGACGAACGTTAGTAGCTTGTTGAGGTGATCGAAGGCTCGATAAATGTGAAAGTTTTGATAGGGTTAAAACAAGAAATAATGATTGAGAAGAGTATTCAGAAATAACAATTTATCAATGAGATTGTAGTGATTGAAAAACAGAAAGGGCAGAAATTCAGGCAAAGAATAAGCTAAGATACGATGAAGAATATAAACAAAGTTTTTCATTCCAAATACCAAAAGATTATGCATTAGATGGTAATAGGTTGGTTATATGACAATGGAAAAGATCACAAGCAATAAGAAAAGATGGAGATGATGCTCCATTATTATCGCAAAGAATAAAGATGGATGAAGAATGACAGCTTTATTTTGTGATTACTGATGGATATAGGGAAGAAATTTGAAAAAGAATACCTGTAAAAACGATTCTTTGAAAATGGGTAGATATGAGATATGTGATAAAATTTTCAGATAAATGAGATAGTCATGTATCCATAAAAGCAACATGTGATTGAAGGAGTATAAAAATTTATGAATGACAATTAGACATCCCACATCCAACAGAAAAGGATTTTAACACCCCAGAAGCTTATTTTAAATTTTGAATTTATAGAGATATTCATAAACATAATCAAAAAGAGAGTATTTTGTTCAAAAATTATAGTATGAAGAAACTAGAAAAACAATTATCTCATTAATCCATACAACAATACGGAGTCCTGATTTACATTTGATTGCAGATATTTTTTCATTTGAATTCGGCGTTCAGCTTGTTCGTAATCTCATTTTTCACTACAATATGCAATCCATCATTCCAAGAAATCATTTAATAATCATTGTTCTGAAATAGCTTTTAATGCTTGATATAATTCTCACTTTGGCTTACTATCAGAGAATAATCATGTAGTCAATTTTTTTAAAATTTCTCCCAAATTTTCATTATTCTGAACCTTTTCTGCGATATTCTTTAGAAATCCTGGTTTTCACATCGCCATAGCAATCATTATATTTTGAAGCTGTTTATCATTCACAAAAATCTGATTTTCGTTTGCAAATTCTTGCATTTCCTCGTTATTCAATGTATTGAATGGAATAGTGATACAACGTGAACGAATTGTATCCAAAACCATGGAAATATGTGGAACTGTCGCGATTATAAATCTATCAGCAAGAGGTTCCTCTGCAGATTTTAAGAATGCATTTATAGCACTGTTGGACATTCTTTGGATATTCTCTATCAAGAGAAATCTCTTTCATGAGAAACTAGAATTCAAAAGCCATTCATTCATTTCTCTTACTCCGTAATTTTCGTGCTGAGTTTCATCAGGGAACTGAATGTATCTCTTATCATCTTTAACTTCGACTGGAATTGTATGAAATTTTCCAGTAAATGGTTCAAAATCTTGCACAAATAAACAGTCACTATACATATAAAGTCATAATATCTCTTCAATGATAGCCTTTGCATGTGATATTTTTCAGATTCAATTCGGTCAAGCAAGTAAAAAAAACTGAGTTCATTTTCAGGTTTCTATTACATTATTTATGTATTTTTTTAATGTTTGTGAGGCTTGCTCATTTCAGATAATCATAAAGTGACTCTAATTTATAAATCTAACTCAAATTTTAATGTTTCAGATTCTCTTTTCAAATAAATTTTCTGTGCTGTCATTCTGAGGCTTTAGCCGAAGAATCCACTGTGTGTTATGTTTATGGATTTCTCACATTCGTTTGAAATGACAGTATATTATTTTTTGCTAAACATTTTCCCAAGAAATTCAATAAAAAGCACAATAGCAATTCAAACAATGAAACAAATTACAGCTCACAAAATCTGATTACTATCTCATGTAATAGCTTCATATTGATTTGGTAAAATATTTCTTCCAATTCCTAAATCAGCATCCAAAGTCTCTTTCCATGGCCAGATTTTATTCAAAGAACCTAGCATAAATCCAGTTAATGAAGCCAGAGTTATCATTTTATAATGTTTGAATAGCCAAGAAAGTACGTTTGAAAACAACACAATTCCTATCACAGCTCACATAGCAAAAATTCCGATTGTCGTAATATCAAAATCCTTAATAGCGTTCATCATAGTTTCATACATTCATAGTAATACTAGCATAAAACTACCTGAGATTCCAGGCAAAATCATTGCACAAATTGCTATAGATCCACAGATGAATGTCCACCACCAAGTGGAAGTGATAGAAAGGGGAGTATTAGTTGGTGCTGTAATAAAAAAAGCTAAAATTCAGAATATAATTAAACATAGAATTGTCTTCCAATCTCGTTTGACTTGTCTTCAGAGAAATACTGCAGAAATTAGAATCAATCCAACGAAAAATGACCAGATTAATATTGGATAATTTTCCATTGTGTTTGTTATGATATTTGCGAAAAGTACTATGCTAGTTCAAATTCAAAGAATCAAACATAGTAGGAAATTTCCATCAATATTTTTCCAGAAAATCTTCCATTTTCATGTGAAAAAGAGTTTCAGATTTGGGACTACGTTTTTGATAGCTTGGATCAATCTTTCGTATATTCCAGTGATTACAGCTATAGTTCATCCACTCACTCATGGAATTACGTCACATGCTCACATTAGCATACCTTTTAGATATATCAGAATTTTATTTCGTATGTTGTTCATTTGTTTTTGGGTAAATAATTAAATACAGTGTATGCAGGATAATATAATTCTGATTAAAATCAAATCAATAAATGTTTGAAATCTGTTTTGAAAAATATATTATATTGACATATAATATAATTATAATTTATTTTTTCTTAAGTATTCTTGTGGAGAAATCTCTGAATTCATCTGAATTAATAAATGAACAGATTCTTAAAATTTTATGATGAGTTAAAGATGCTTTATTTGGTACTCTTTCTTATTTTAAGCGAAAATTTGCAGAAGTGGTAACGGGTAATTTTGCGGATTGTCCTATGGCTTTTTACACGGATAAGTATATTCAGAATATTGATGGTTTGAGCACTAGGAATAGATTGGACTGGCATGATGTTGAAAATCATTGTTTAGAGAAAGTACAAGAAAGTAAAGAGAAAATTAAAGCATCTTTTTACAATATATCGGAGGCTTTGAAAAAATTGAAAACTTTAATCAAAAATCAGAAAGCATGTAATAATACAGAAAACTAATTTTCAGTTCTCAGATGCTCAAAAATAAAATGCATGACTCATGCAAAATCTTCAGAATCAAATTTTATTCAGAACGGAATTTCTTTGAAAATAAGTATGTAAACACAATCTCATACAATAAATAAATTTAAAGATGAATTTCATGTCGGTAAATTTTCCAAACTATTTATAGAATTAGTTTTGTAGATTTGCTCCAATATTAAATCTCAGTTTCAAATATATGCATCCACAAATATTTTCTTTTTTTGGAGCTTTTGAAAAAAATTTTCATAATAATCTTTTATAGTATTGTTTGTTAACTGCTGAGAAGAAAAAGTATTTGTTGCAAAAAATTTAATTATAAAATATCATTTTTTCTGCGTAGTTTCATAAATATCGTTATACAGATTTCTGATTCATTCAAATCAATCATAAAGCGTAATCTTTGGAATATAGGATATTTTGTTTGAATATTGTAATAATTCATTTTCAATAATTGGATAATTCTTTTCAATATTGTTTATTTTTTCTTTCTGGTTTGATATATAATTTTTTAAAATCGATAAATCTGGAATAAAAAATTGTTTAATTCAATTTTTTTCACTGGTTAAAACTATTCATTTATTCACCATATTAATCAATACTTTGTATACATAAGTTCTTTCTAAGTTAACATATTTAGCGATAGTGGATGCAGGTTTAGTTCATAATTTATACAACGCAAGAAAAATTTCACTTTCTTTATCTTTAAATCACAATTGTTGGAAATATTCATGAAAATTCATATTGATCGAATGATAAAATAAAGCTTACTAACAACGATAATCTATCTAGAAAAAGTTGTGAATTTTTTTTCACATTATTTTATTCATTTTATTGAAAAAAACAAAATAATTTGTATAAATATCTCGTAAAAAAATTGACAAAATTAAGAAATGGATTATAATATGTTATTAGTCAATATTTTTTATTATTTTTGTGTATATAACAATGGACTACACATCAAAAGAAGTTTACGAATATGTAAGCAAAAAATCAAACGATCCAATCGTTGAATGGAAGAAATGTCGTCTTTCTTGACAAGAATTTCCAATATATCAATCGGATTTAGAATTTTACGATAAAGTAAGTCCAACTTTTGATGTGTCAGAAGAATATGCAAAAGAATTTCTAGAAAAAAATAGTGATGTAAAAGATAGCTTTGAATATAAAGATTGAAAATTAAAAGCAAAATTGCCAACTCCAACACTTTGTCCAGAAGAGAGAGAAGCTCAAAGATTTGTATTTAGAAACGAGAGATTCTTGTATAGAGGTACTTGTTCATTTTCTTGAAAATCCATTATTAGCATGTTTTCTCCGGATAAAAAATATAAAGTTTGTGAGAATGAATTATGGTGGTCTGATAAATGGATTCCAAATGAAATGTGAAAAGAATACATTTCAAAAGATTTTTACTCAGTAATAGATGAATTATTACATACAGTTCCAGTACGAAATAAATACTGATTAGATAATCAAAATTCAGATTATTCAAATGTGATAGATTGTTCAAAAGATACATATATGTGTTATGCATCCTCAGAGATAGAAAATTCTTTGTATATAAAAGATTCTATAAAGTGTTCAAATTGTGTAGATTGTATGTATATAGATCATTGTGAAAACTGTTATGATTGTGTAAAGTTAAGTCATTGCTTTTGATTATTACATTCCAATAAGTGTGTAAATTGTTCAGAATCATCATATCTGAGTAATTGTACTAATTGTCATGATTGCTTTAATTGTATATGATTGGATAATAAGTCGTATTGTATGAATAATATACAATATTCAAAAGATGATTATAAAAAATTAATTAATAAAGCAAAGAAATCTAAATTAGAAGAAGATGTTTGTTGATGTATGCAACAAAATAGTGAAAATTGTTTTGGTAATGATTTAGTGGATTGTCATAATTGTTTTTTTGTTTGAAGTTGAACAGAAAGCCGTGATATAAAATATACAATTTCAGATATTTTTTGAGAAGATTGTTTTGATTCTTTTCGTGGATCTGTACATAGTATTTACACTATTGCGTGTCGATATTCCCATTCTTGTGGGTGTGTTGCCTTTTGAAAAGAATTAAAAAATTGTCGATATTGTTTAAATACATTTTTCTCTTCAAATTGTTTTGGATGTGTATGATTAAAAAATAAGGAATATTGTATTTATAATAAGCAATATACAAAAAAGGAATATAATCAGATAGTGCTACAAATAATTGCCAAAATGATACGTGATAAAAAGTGGTGAGAATTTTTTGATCCTCAGTTATCATACCGATGATATAATGAAACAATGGGAATAGATTATCATCCATTAACTAAAGAAGAAGCATTAAAAAGATGATATAAACGAAGTGATTATGTAGCTCCATTTCCAAAAGTGGAGAAAACTGTTCTATGAGAAAGTTTGCCAAAACAATGATGTAAAGTAATAAAAGAAAAGAAACCTGATATATTAGAGAAGATAGTAAATTACGCAATAATATGTGAAGTTAGTAATAAACCGTTTAGAATCACAAAGCAAGAAATAGAATTTTATATAAAACATAATCTTCCGTTACCAACAAAACATCCCATATTAGGCATCAAGAAAGATTAGCTAGAAAAGACTCTGCGACATTGCATTTAATTCACTGTGATAAATGTTGAGAAGAGATGTTAAGTGTTCACAAACCATGAATGTGAAAGAAAATATTATGTGAAAAATGTTATTATAATAATAAATAATTTATTCCTTTTATTAAATAGCTATGGAATATACATCAAAAGAAGTTTACGAATATATAAGCAAAAAATCAAACGACCCAATCGTAGAATGGAAAAAATGTCGTCTTTCAGGACAGAATTTTCCAATTTATCAATCAGACTTAGAATTTTACGATAAGGTAAGTCCAACATTTGAAGTAAGTGAAGAATATGCGAAAGAATTTCTAGAAAAAAATAAAGATGTGAAAAATAATTTTGAATATAAAGATTGAAAGTTGAAAGCTAAAATTCCTACTCCTACTTTATGTCCAGAGGAGAGATATAGAAGGAGATTGTCATTTTCAAATTTATGTAATTTATACAAGAGAAAAGATTCGGGTTCATGAAAGTGAGTTATTAGTATATATTCACCAGATAAACCGTATATTGTATATGACTATAATTTTTGGAATACATATAGTTGGCCTATAGTGGAAAAAGATGTTACTTGAGATTTTAATGAAAATTATCAATATTTGATTGAAAATACTCCAATCCCTAATGCTCAAATATTTAATTGCGAAAATAGTGATTATACAAATCAAAGCAGAAATATGAAAAATTCGTATATGTGCTTTTGATGATTTATAGCAGAAAATTGTCTTTATGATTATTTATGAATATATGATTGTGTTTCTTGTGTTGATTGTGATGCGATAAATAATTGTGAATTTTGTTATGATTGTATAAAGATAAATCATTGTTCTTGATTATTTCATAGCCAAAATTGTTCAGATTGTGCTAATTCTCAATATCTGATTAATTGTATATCATGTCATGATTGTTATAATTGTTCTAATATGGTAAATAAATGTTATTGTATAAATAATAAACAATATTCTAAAGAAAAATATCTGAATATTATTAAAGATGTAAAATGTGAAGATTTGTGAGATATTATTTATGAATGATGTAAGCAAGGGAAAAGTGAAAATTGTATATGAAATGGAATATATTGATGTAAAAATGCAATTTTTTGTGATGAGGTTGCAGAATCAAAAAATATAAAGTATGTTGTGGAATGTACAGGAATGGAAGATGTATACGATGGTTTATGATCATGATCAAAACTTTGTGTTGAAACATATATATGATGAAATTCTTATCATAGTTGAATGTTATATAATAGTCGTTATAACAGAGAATCACGATATCTTTTATATTCAGATAATTGTAATAATTGTTTTTGATGTGTATGATTAAAAGATAAGAGTTATTGTATATATAATAAACAATATACAAAGGAAGAGTATAACAGATTAGTACCAGAAATAATAGGAAATATGATACGTAGAGGTCAACGATGAGAATATTTTGATCCTCAGTTATCATACTTTTGATACAATGAAACTGTAGCTATGATATATTATCCACCATTTAATAAACATGAAGCATTAAAAATGTGATATAAACGAAGTAATTATGAAGCACCATTACCACATGTGGAAAAAAATGTAAAATGAGAGGAATTACCTAAACAGTGATGTAAAATAATAAAAGAAAAAAAGCCTGAAATACTAGAAAAAATACTTAATTATGCGATTATATGTGAGGTAAGTAAAAGACCTTTTAGAATAACGAAACAAGAAATAGAATTTTATGTGAAACATAATCTTCCATTGCCAACAAAACATCCAGATATTAGACATCAGGAAAGATTAGCCAGAAAAGATCCAACTATAATGCATTTGATTCATTGTGATGAATGTGGAGAAGAAATGTTGTCAGTACATTTACCATGAGAATGAAAAAAGATATTGTGTGAAAAATGTTTTTATAAAAATAAGTAATTTATAACAATAAATTAAATAACAATGGAATATACATCAAAAGAGGTTTACGAATACATAAGTAAACAGTTGAATGATAAAATCGTAGAATGGAAAAAATGTCGTTTATCATGACAAGAATTTCCGATATATCAATCAGATTTAGATTTCTATGATAAGGTAAGTCCAACTTTTGATGTATCAGAGAAATTTGTAGAACAGTTCTTTGAAAAGAATAGTGATGTAAAGAATAATTTTGAATATAAAAACTGAAAATTAAAGGTAAAATTGCCAACTCCTACATTATGTCCAGAAGAAAGAGAGGCTCAAAGATTCGTATTTAGGAATGAAAATCATTTATATAGATGAAAATGTGTATATTCTTGAAAAGATATTATTACAACGATATCGCCAGATAAGGATTATATTGTATATGATGAAAATTTTCGATGGGGAGATAAATGGGAACCAAAGAAAATAGACCAAGTAAAATTAGATAGGACTTTTTTTGATACAATGAATGAAATACTTCATGGTACACCAATTTGGGGAAAATTTGTTCAAAAAAATGAAAATTCTGATTATGTAAATATAACAGGTAATTCAAAAAATAGTTATATGTGCTTTGCTTCATATGATTTAAATGAGTGTTATTATGTGCAAGATTGAACTTATAGTAGTAATTGTGTTGATTGTTTATTTGCAGATTATAGTGAATATTGTTATGATTGTGTAAAAATAAATCATTGCTATGCAGTAACTCATTGTGATAGTTGTATAAATTGTTCAAATTCATCATATCTATACAATTGTACTTGATGTCATGATTGTTTTAATTGTTCAAATCTGGATAATCAATCATATTGTATAAATAATAAAAAGTATACTCAAGAAGAATATATGAAGTTACTCCCAACACTTAAACCAAGTCCAATAGAAAGAAATATTATTTGATGTAATATAAAAGATTCAGATAATTGTATTTGAAATAATATTGTTAATTGTAAAAATTGTTATTTTGTATGAACATGAACTGAATGTGAAGATATAAGATATACTTCATATGAGATACAATCCGAAGATTGCATGGATAGTTTTTGTCATTCAAAACATTGTATTTATACAGTTTCATGTTGGGTTTCATATAATTGTGGATTTATATTTTACGGTAATAATTTAAATAATTGTCGATATTGTTGAAATTGTGATGATAGCAATAACTGTTTTTGATGTAATTGACTGAGAAATAAAGAATATTGTATTTATAATTCTCAATATACAAAAGAAGAATATAATGAATTGGTACCACAGATTATAGCACAAATGATACGTGATAAGCAGTGGTGAGAATTTTTCAATCCACAACTTTCATACTACTGATACAATGAGACTCTTGCGATGGATTATCATCCATTAACAAAACAAGAAGCTTTAGAAAAATGATATAAACGAAGTGATTATGAAACTCCATTACCACACGTAGAGAAGAATGTAAAATGAGAAGATTTACCAAGACAGTGATGTGGAATAATAAAAGAAAAGAAACCTGAGATACTAGAAAAAATACTTAATTATGCGATTATATGTGAGGTAAGTAAAAGGCCTTTTAGGATAACGAAACAGGAGATTGATTTCTATGTAAAGCATAATCTTCCATTGCCAACAAAACATCCAGATATTAGACATCAGGAAAGATTAGCCAGAAAGGATCCAACTATAATGCATTTGATTCATTGTGATGAATGTGGAGAAGAAATGTTGTCAGTACATTTACCATGAGAATGAAAGAAAGTTCTATGTGAAAAGTGCTATTATAAAAGTAATTAATTTATAACTTTAAACAAATAACTATGGAATATACATCAAAAGAGGTTTACGAATACATAAGTAAACAGTTGAATGATAGAATAGTAGAATGGAAGAAATGTCGTTTATCATGACAAGAATTTCCGATATATCAGTCAGACTTAGAATTTTATAATAAAGTAAGTCCAACTTTTGAAGTATCAGAAGAATATGCTAAAGAATTTCTAGAAAAAAATAATGATATAAAGAATAGTTTTGAGTATAAAGATGGTAAACTAAAAGCTAAAATTCCTACTCCTACTTTATGCCCAGAAGAAAGGTGTAGAAGAAGATATTTATTTAGAAACGAAAATAATCTATATAGAAGGAAGGATGATTTTTCAGGTAAGAATATAATAAGTATATATTCTCCAGATAAACCATACAAAGTTTATGAAAGAGATATTTGGTGGTCAGATAAATGGGATGCTATGGATTATTGAATTGATGTATGAAAAAACTTTTATCAAAATTTTTGAGCGGTCGTTTTGAATACACCAGTTATTAATAGCTTTATTGTTGATAGTAATAACGATTGAAATAGTGCGTATACAAATCATGTTTTAAATCCTAAAAATTCATATCTTTGTTTCAATTCATTGAATATCGAAGATTGTATGTATATGCGAGAATGAGAAAAATCAAAAAGATGTATAAATTGTGATTATGTAATTCGTTGTGAAAATTGTCATGATTGTGTTCAGTGTTTTGATTCCTTTAACATGAAGAGTTGTTTATACTGTTATTGATGTTCATTTTGTGACAATTGTGAAAAATGTAACAACTGTCATAACTGTATTAATTGTTCTGATTTAGAAAATAAATCTTATTGTATTAATAATAAACAATATTCAAAAGAAAAATATTATGATGTAATAAAAAAGCAAAAACTAATTCCATTGGAAAGAAAAATATTATGAATGGATCAAAAAAATAGTGAAAATTGTTTTTGAGGTAATTTAAGTAATTGTCATAACTGCTATTTTGTATGATCTGGTGTAGACTGTAACAATGTAAAATACACAAGTAGTGAGATAGAGTGAGAAAATTGTTATGACACATTTTGTACTTCAAAAAATTGTATATATACAATCACTGGTCGATCATCAGATTCATGTTGATTTATAGTATTTTGCAGGTATTTAACTAATTGCCGGTATTGTATTAATTCTTTTAATTGTTCAAACTGTTTTTGATGTGTAGGTTTACAAAATAAAGAATATTGCATTTATAATAAAGAGTATTCGAAAGAAGAATATAATCAGATAGTTCCGGAAATTATCGCATGAATGATTCGTAATAATGAATGGTGAGAATTCTTTGATCCTCAATTATCATATTTTTGATATAACGAATCAATGAATACAGACTTTCATCCTCTTACAAAAGAAGAAGCTATAAAAAGATGATATAAACGAAGTGATTATATAGCTCCATTTCCAAAGGTAGAGAAAACTGTTCTATGAGAAAGCTTGCCAAAGCAATGATGTAAAATTATACAAGAAAAGAAACCTGAAATTTTAGAAAAAATAATTAATTATGCTATAATATGTGAAGTAAGTAAAAGACCGTTTAGAATAACAAAACAAGAAATAGAATTTTATGTAAAACATAATATACCACTTCCAACGAAACATCCAGATATAAGACATAAAGAAAGATTTGCTAGAAAAGATCCGACTATAATGCATTTAATTTATTGCGATGAATGTTGAGAAGAAATGCTGTCAGTACATTTGACATGAAAATGAAAGAAAATCTTGTGTGAAAAATGTTTTTACAAAAATAAGTAATTTAACATTTTAAATAAACAACCATGGAATACACATCAAAAGAAGTTTACGAATACGTAAGCAAAAAGACGAACGATCCAATAGTAGAATGGAAGAAATGCCGTCTTTCATGACAAGAATTTCCAATATATCAATCAGATTTAGAATTTTATGATAAAATAAGTCCCATATTTTGATGAGAGAAATTTAACATACCAACACCAAATTTTTGTTACCAAGAAAGAGAAAGAAGAAGACATTCTTGGAAAAATCTAAGGAATCTTTATAAGAGGACATGTAAAAGTTCATGAAAAAATATTTTATCAATATATTCTCCTGATAAGCCATATAATGTATATGAAAATAAGGTACGATGGAATATATTATGAGATGATTCTAGTTGCAACAAAATCTTAAGTAATAATAAAAGTCTATGAGATATGTTTATAGAACTTTTGGAACAAGTACCTTTAATGAATTTAAATAGTGTAAATACAGAAAATTCTGAATATAATAATATATTATTAAATAGTAAAAACTGTTATTTATGTTTCTCTACATGAGATTCTCAAGACTGTTTGTACCAAACATTGTCAGCTCGAGATAAAAACTGTATAGACTGATATCGAGTACTTAATAGTGAAAATTGCTATGAAAATGTTGATTGTAATCAATGTTTTAACTGTTTTTATACAAATAATTGTAAAAATTGTAAATACTTATACTATTGCGACAATTGTTCTTGATGTGAATATTGTTATTTCAGTTCAAATTTACAAAATCAAAAATATTGTATATTAAATATACAATACACAAAAGAAGATTACGAAAAAATCGTAGAAACATTTACTCAAAGTAAAATAATTCAAGATTATTTAAGAAAATATGAAAAATTATTATCTCAAAATTTATTAGATAATAAAAACAAAAATTCTCAAAATTGTTTTGGTTGAAATAATATAAATAGTAACAATTGCATATTCTGTTTCGAAACAACACAGTGTACAGATTGTAAATATTGTGCAAATATATGACTTGATGCCGTAAAATGTTATGATTGTGGTGGAGGAGATATTTTTAAATCAGAATTTTGTTATGAATGTGTTTGAGTATCCAATTCATATAATGTATTATTTTCATATAATTGTATAAATTGTACAAATTTATTCTATTGCTTAGAATGTTATAATTGTAAAAATTGTTTTGCTTGTATATGATTAAGAGATAAGGAGTATTGTATTCTAAATAAACAATATAATTCAAAAGAAGAATATGAGAATAAAGTAAAAGAAATCATAAAGAATATGGAGAAACTATGAGAGTGGTGATATCAATTAAATCCAAAATGTTCTCCATTTTGATATAATGAAACAATAGCAATGGATTTTTATCCTCTTTCTAGAGAAGAAGCTTTGAAAATCTGATATAAACGAAGTGATTACGAAGTTCCAATGCCACACGTAGAGAAAATAGTACAATGAAAAGATTTACCTAAACAATGATGTAAAATAATAAAAGAAAAAAAACCTGAAATATTGGAAAAAATACTTAATTATGCAATAATATGTGAAGTGAGTAAAAAACCGTTTAGGGTAACAAAGCAAGAAATAGAATTTTATATAAAATATAATATACCACTACCAACAAAACATCCTGATGTTAGACATATAAATAGAATTAAAATGAAATGAACTAGAGAATTATTTTTATCAAAATGTTCTAAATGTTGAAAAGATTTTATTAGTCTAAACAAAAATACAATTAAAAATTTATGCTGTGATGAATGTTGTTATAAAAACTAGTAATTTATCATTTCAAATAAATAGTTATGGAATACACATCAAAAGAGGTTTACGAGTACGTAAGTAAAAAAGCAAATGATCCAATAGTTGAACGAAAAAAATGTCGTCTATCATGACAAGAATTTCCAATATATCAATCAGATTTAGAATTTTATGATAAAGTAAGTCCAACTTTTGAGGTATCAGAAGAATATGCAAAAGAATTTTTAGAAAAGAATAGTGACGTGAAAGATAATTTCGAATATCAAAATGGGAAATTAAAAGCAAAACTTCCAGCACCAACGCTTTGCCAAGAGGAGAGGGAAAGACAACGTTTTGCATTCAGAAATGAAAAATCATTATATAAAGGTTCTTGTTCTGCTACTTGAAAGCACATTATTAGTATATTTTCTCCAAATAAACCATATACAGTTTATGATTATAAAGTACGATGGAACTGAAAATGGGATGCAGAATTGTATGCTTTACCATCAAATACTAAAGTGTATGATGCACTAAATCAATTAATTCTACGTGTGCCAATGTATAATAAATTCGTCGTAGAAAATGAAAATTCAGAATATGTGAATATTGTTTGATATTCAAAGGATAGCTATATGAGTTTTGCATCACTTGGTCTCGAAAAATGTATGTACGTACGAGAATGTATGAACAGCACATATTGTGTGGATTGCTTTTTCGCAATAAAATCACATCATTGTTATGATTGTTTACAAGTTAATAATTGCTTTAATTTATATCATTCAGAGAATTGTAATAATTGTTCAGATTCGTCTTATTTATACAATTGTACAAATTGTCACAATTGTTTCAATTGTTCAAATCTAGATAATAAGTCTTTCTGTATTGATAATAAGCAATATACAGAGCAAGAATATCATAAGCAAACTAAAAAAAATCCAAATAATTTAAATAAAAATTTACTACATTGATGTAAACAACAATGATGTGAAGATTCTTTTTGAAATAACCTAACAAACTGTAATGATTGCCGTTTTGTGTCAGATACAGTTGATAGTATAAATACAAGATATACACGTTATGAATGCGAAGCTAAAAATTGTATGGATACATTTACATCATTAAATGATACATGTATATATATGATTTCTTGTCCGAGTTCATATGCATGTTGATGTGTTTTTTATGGAAAGGAATTAAAGTATACATGGTATTGTTGTAATTGTAATAATTGTAAAAATTGTTTTGGATGTGTATGATTAAAAGATAAAGAATATTGTATATACAACAAAAAATATTCAAAAGAAGAATATAATAAAATAGTCCCACAAATAATTGCACAAATGATTCGTGATAAACAGCGATGAGAATTCTTTGATCCTCAGCTTTCATATTTCTGATATAACGAAAGTATAGCAATGGAATTTTATCCATTAAAAAAAGAAGATGCTTTAAAGATGTGATACAAGTGGGAAGACTATGAAGCACCTATGCCAAATGTAGAAAAAATAGTTCAATGAATAGATTTACCGACTCAGTGATGTAGAACAATAAAAGAGAAGAAATCTGAGATTCTAGAAAAAATATTGAATTATGCTATAATATGCAAAGTGAGTAAAAAACCTTTTAGAATTACAAAACAAGAGATTGATTTCTATATAAAACATAATATACCACTACCAACAAAACATCCAGATATTAGACATCAAGAAAGAGTAGAAAAAAAAGAATGATCAATTTTACACTTAATTCATTGTGACAATTGTTGAGAAAAGATGTTAAGTATACATGAAAAAAAGGAGTGAAAGAAGATATTATGTGAAAAATGTTTTTACAAAGATAAATAATTTACAACATTAAATCAAATAACCATGGAATACACATCAAAAGAGGTTTACAAATACATAAGTAAACAGTTAAACGATCCAATTGTGGAACGAAAAACATGTGCCGTCTCGTGAACCTTATTTCCAATCTATAAATCAGATTTAGATTTCTATGACAAAGTTTGACCAGTTTTTCAATGAGTTAAATACCCAATAGCCACACCAACACTTTGTCCAGAAGAAAGAAGGAGAAGGAGAATGGGATGGAGAAATGAAAATAATTTTTATCGCAGAACGTGTGATGCTACGGGAAAACGTGTAATTTCTATGTTTTCAGAAGATAATCCTCATAAAGTATATGATTGGAAAATTTGGTATTCTGATCAACGAGATCCTCTAAAGTATTGAATAGATATGGATTATAGCAAACCGTTTTTTCAGGTTTTTCAAACCTTAAATCTTTCTGTACCAAAACCATCTTTATTGATGGCAGAGAGTATGGAAAATTGTGATTATTGTAGTTATGGCCAATACTCAAAATCTTGTTATCTTTCGACAGGAGCTACATATTCAGAAAATTGTTATTATTCTTCCTTTCCAATTAGATGCATAAATGATATTGATTGATTCCTTAATGTTTCTTGCCAAAATTGCTATCAATGTATTTGTTGCCATAATTGTTATGAAACATTTTTTTGTGATTACACTCAGTATTGTAAAAGTTCATATTATCTATCATTTTGTAATGATTGCGAATGTTGTATTGGATGTACAAATTTAAATCATAAAAAGTATTACATTCTAAACAAAGAATATTCAAAGGAAAAATACGAAAGCGTTCTTAAAAAGATGCAAAATAATTCTGATTTTAGAAATAAAGTTATTGAAAGATTTAACCAACTTCGCTTAGAATCTCCTAGAAAAAATTTAGAAGAATATATGGTCGAAAATAATTTTTCAAATTTTGTACAAAATGGTAAAGGTAATGTTTTGTGTTTCAATGTTGTTGAAAGTAGTGGAAACAAATATTCATATTTTGAATGATGAAATGAAGATCCTTCCTATGATTCATATTCGGGATTTTGAGCTTACTGCGTTGAAACATGTTGAACAAAATGAACAAATTCATCATTTATAGCACATTCAAAACCTGCTTATGACTGTTTTTACTCTATTTATCTCATAAATTGTAAACATTGTTTTTGATGTGTGGGACTTAAAGACAAAGAATATTGTATTCTAAATAAACAATATACACCTGAAGAATACGAACAAGAAGTCGTAAAAATAATTAAATATATGCAATCAACAGGAGAGCGATGAGAATTCTTCCCATTGAGTGATAGTCTATTTGGTTATAATGAATCTGTCGCTCAAACATTTTTACCTTTGACTGTAGATAAAACAAAGTCACTCAATTATCGTCGGCAAGATAAAGAATCAAATATAAACATTCCGCAATGATTAAATGTAA
>Ga0247611_10004788_pt1 | contig 18458 bp, 7 predicted proteins | sample 177DNAGHGhighgp2_FD_192422 | JGI IMG/M metagenome (GOLD analysis project Ga0247611, IMG submission 192422) | Sheep rumen microbial communities from Palmerston North, Manawatu-Wanganui, New Zealand - 1770 DNA GHGhigh gp2 | ecosystem: Host-associated > Mammals > Digestive system > Stomach > Rumen ... | reverse complement strand
CATAAGTGTTTCTCAAGTCTGCTTAAAGATATTTTGTCACCAAGCTCATCTAAAGTTAAGCATTTGCATTAATCAATAAGCTGTATTTGATATAGCATTTCAACCTACAGCTCTATCTAATCATCAGAAACCTAGTCATAAGATATTTCTAAAGTTCCTTCAAGCACTAGCATTAACTGCATCCATCAATTGTTTCTTAACTTGCTTATCAATAGCATTGTTCATCATAAATTCTTCAAATGCTTGAGCACTTCAGAATTGCATAAATGCATTTTCTCTAATAGCTTTTAAGAAAGCAATGTTCTTAAAGTTTCTAGCGAACAATCAGTCGATAATATTGTTAGCATTATCTTTATATGCATCGACACTTCTCATAAGTTTACCAGTATTATCCCAAGTAGATTGATAGTTCGCAATTTTTGCATACATATCATTAACATCATCTACTGTAGATAATGAAGCATTTCTATACACATCATTAATATCTGGAACTCAATATCTATTATAGTAACTCTCTAGATTTGTATCATCAGGGCTAGCAATTCTAAATAAGTTAATTTCATTATAAGCCTTATCTAGTGTTCAATACTTGCTTCTAATTCTATCTATCTCAGAGAAATCACTCTCTCATAATCTTCTTTCTTGTGCTTTTTGTTTTAAGAAATAAGCAATTCACTGTTGTGGGATTGTAAATAGTTGTCAAGGATAAGATACTAATAATCTTCCAATATATGTTGTACCATTTACAAATCACAAGAATCTGTTAAGAGTCTTTCATCTTCATCAAACATAAGTCAATCAAGACAATGCTTGGTATAATGATTTAAACTCTGTATCAGTAAAGTTAGCAGCAAAGATTTCATTAAATAAATCTTTATTAATGTTATCTGGCATCTTAGTTACATATTCTCTATAACCTCAGATAATATCTTCTGTAGCTAAGGTAGCAGGTCTTGTAAATTCTTTTACATATGAAGCCTGATTTGGATTAGAGAACTTAAAGAACTTTAAGAATTGGTTCTCTTCAACAGCAGACATAAATGCGAATACTCATTTTACTGAGTCTATATTCATAAATACTTCTCAAATATTATAGAAAGCTCTATTAATATCAGGTCTTGTTGTTACTCAAGTAACTCAATCCACAGAACCAAGATGTCATTCAATAGTCTTAAAGTATTTACATAAGTGCTTAGCTAATTCTTCTGCTTCATTCTTAGGCTTAATATTATTAACTTCTTCAAGAGATTTTGTATAGAATACCTTATAAGCATCTTGAGTATCTTTTAATCTCTTCAATACTTTATCACTTCAATATCTTCAGAATGTTAAATCTGATTTAAATCATACTAGCCAATACTTCATCATTCTTGCAGCTTCTTCTTCCAAACCTCAAACCATATTAGAAGTTTCTACTAGTCTATTAGTTAGAGAATATTGTTGTGCAATACTTCTAGCATTGTTCAACATCCTAGATGCAAGATGTCTCTCTGCTTCACTAACAACTTGTTGTTGGTTTTGAATAGCCTGTAATACTTCATTATATTGATTAACTATCTTCTTACTATATTCCTTATTTAATTCTTCTACTCTAGCAATTTCTTTAGGACTATTATTCTCAGGAGTCTTAGCATTTAATTCATCTATAGACTTAACAATAATACTCTCATCATCAAAGATTGCTTTCTTCCAATTAGGAGAAACTCAGTTTAAGAATTCATTAAGTGTAATAGATTGTCAAGTAGGAGTAGTAATAGATACTGAATTCAAAGCTTCAGCATAATTTCCAGGCATTCAATCAAGAGCTTCTCTTACTTTACCAATCTCATTAGTAAGTATCTCATTAATCTTTTCCTTTACTCATTTAAGTCATAGCTCAGCTCATCCACTAGGGATATCTCTAAGATGAGTATATGGCATAAATGCTTGTTGATATTGATTGAATACTAATTGTTTATATTCTTCAATCTCTTTAACATTAGTTGTATCGAAAGAATTCCTTAATAAACTATCATTTCTTTCAATAGCTTTATTTATAATCTCTCATAACTTATCGACACTTAATGTATGCTCTAATTGGAAAGTACCTTTAATACTCTTAAAGATTTCCAATTTCATCTTATCATCTATTCAAGCCAAACTGAACTTAGATAATTCTTTACTTCAGCTTAAGATATTACCTACTAATACTGCAGGTATTTTCTCTCAAACTCAATAATCAACTAGCTTAAATGTATCAAAGAACCTTACCATATTAAGTTCTGGGTCTATATGATACATCATAGCTGGCTCCCATTTAGCTAGAGCATCTAGCTTCTTAGCAGCTTCTATTAATGAATTAAGATAGTAAGCAGATGGACCATCAAGATTATCAATAGTAATCTCATCTACAGTACTTATTCAACCAAATCATTTAATAGACTCAGGTAAGTTCTGTAAATTCTTTTTGATATTTTCTCTAGCATCGATAACAACAATCTCTCAATCAACATTAGCCATAACAGTTCCATTCGCTTTCATTTGCTCTTGGAGTTTAGCTATAGCTTTTTCATCTCACTTAGCCAATGCTGTTCTAAGTGCACTATATTTATCTACTACTTCTTCTAGTCAAGTAGTAAATGAATTCATTATATTTTTGTTTACTTCTTCAAGCTTTGTTAATTGGCTTCATACTGTTCATTCTCATTCCTTACCGACAACAATCGCTATATAAGATTTCATATTTCTTATAGCAGACTTTTGTTGTGGAGTTAAGAACTTACCATACTTTGCCATAACAATATCTTGCTCAAAGATATCTAAGGCATATCATAATTGTGTTTTTAATTGTTGAGCCTCTTCAAAACTAATTCAATTCTTTAGTCTTTCTTTAATAACTTGCTCATATTTGTCTAACAAGTTTCAAAGATACTTAGCTTCTGAATTAACTTGAATAACTCAAGTCTTAGCATTAACTATACTAGCCAATGATGAATAAGTATCTGGCAAGAATGGATTATCCTCAATAGTAATTCTACTTATCTTTCAGCTTGGCTTTGTATCTGTAAGTTTATACATTGCATCCTCATAACCTAACTTAAGGTCTGTAGGCATAGCAGATTGTACAACAGATTTAAACACTTGGTTAGAATCTGGTAATCAGTTCTTATATAAGAAAGCTTTAGCAAAGTTGCTCTTTGTATCTAAGTTTCAAGTAAGATAATCAATAACAACTTCTCTTACAGAATCCAAAGGAAGTGCATATCATTGTTTAACAAGGTTACTACTTAAGCTAACTGTAAGTCAATCAAATATCATATTATTAATTCAACTTACATATTTCTTTAATTCTTCCTCAGTTAAGTCTTGATTAGGGAAGAACATCTGTTTGTACTCTTGTTCATAAGTTCCATTAGTAAAGATAGTTACAAGTTCATCTAATGTGAATCTTTCAGCATTTCAACCATTAGCTAATGCTAACAATCTACCTTTAGCTTCTAACCATTCTTCAATAGTACTAGCAGTTTCTAATTCTTCTAGTGATTGCTTAATATAAGGGAGCTTATCTTCAGTAATCTCATTATTATTAACCATTCAATCTAATGTATTATTAAGCATCTCCTTTACTCATTCTAATGTTAGAGATTCAATATTATCAATAGTCTCTGTAATATCTATAATCTCAGACTTAAACTTTCAAGTAGTCCTTTGTGCATTAGTGAATTGTGTATTAACAGCTTGCCAAAGTTTGTTCTTATCTACACTATTTAAATCTCTAAGAGACTTAATAGGTATTCAAGTCATCTCCTCTAGCTTAGCGTGTAATGTATCTCTATAGTTTGGATTAGCCCAATCATTCTCTCAAAGCATAGCAGCAAAGTATTTGTTAGCAGACTCTTCAAGTTCTTTTGTATACTCTCAAGCAGCTTGTGCTTTACTTACCATACTTCAATCCTTCGGTTGCCATTTCAAATCCATCATATCATTGAACATTTGTTCAACTTCATTCTTATGGATTTCAACCTCATCAATCCAAAGCTTCTTTATTTTATTAAAGAAATCTTTTACTTTCTTAAAGAAACCATTCTGTTCTTTCTTTGATAGTTTACTTATATTAGAATATTTAAACTCTCAAGTTCTAAACCATTCAGAGAAAGCTTTTGCTAATTCTTCATTAGCCTCATCATCTGTATAGCCAAATAATTTCTTAGAAGTCTCAATTATATTATCTTTTGTTTTTTTATCTACCATATCAAAGATTGCGTGGAATAACTCGTGTGCTCAAGTACTCTCTTTAGCTATCTCTGCTATTTCAATAAGTCAATCTCAATAACATCAATAAGCTTCTAGTCATTCTTCAGTAACAATCTTTTTAACAGTCTCTACTTTTACTCAATAAGCTTTAGCAATATCCTCTACAGTTCTATCATCTTTAAATAACTTTACTCTAAGAGATATTTCTGCAGCTACATCATCTCATTCTCAATCAATAACTCTTTCTAAGTTAATATCCTTTACAGCAGAAGGAACTTTATTATCAATAGATTTAAATTGATTAGAATTAAATAATATATAATCATTAGCTATCTTATGTCATACTCAGTCCTTATATCATCATACGTCCATAACATTCTTTATTATGACTCAATCATAGTTACCAAGTCACTTCTCATTTAACCATTTAACATATCCTACAACTCAATTAGTTGTAAGCATTCAATATCTTTCATCATAGAATGCATCAAGAGAATAATTAATTCCTTTTGCTTTATCGTTTAACCAACTTAAGAATTCCTTATAAGATTTATCTACATCATTTGGTAAATAATCTAAAGAAGCATCTGTCGCATATGATATCTCTCACTGTTCAAAGTTATGTTTTACAATATATTGTAATTCTGAACTAGCAAGATTAGAATTATCAGGTCAAAAATCTCTAAGAATTTTTCAATAAGCATCTTCTATACTAGATATATCAGTGAAATATCTTCACTTTATAATGAAATCAATAAAAGTATCCTTAGCTCTATTCGGATTTGTTTCCATAAAATCATTATATGCTTCTTTTAATATACTCTTTGTTTGGTCATCAAGGTTTTCAAAAACTTCTGGTCAATGTTTAATTCCAACAGGCTCAAGCCCCATTCTCATAACTAATCACCAATTTCTTCCTCAGGCATCTATTATAAACGGATTTGTTAATTTACCATATCAAGAATATACTATTCATTTACCACTTTTCTCCACTAAATTAAGAGCTCAAGATTCTAACCTATTTATTAAATAATTACGCATCGTATCAACTGTGCCTCTATATATTTCATATGGCACATATTCTTCGATATCTTTATCTTTAAAAAGATTAGTTGCAGTATTATCGAAATCACCTTTAGATGTAGCATATATAACATACTCACTTCATTCTTTTATTAGCCTTAATTTTTTACCTGGGTTTAATGTCTCAAGCATCTTTTTATATACTTCTGGGACATCCTCCATTTTTAATTTCCTAAAATATACCGCTTCTCATTTCCATCATATATTTTGATAGAAATATCTTAATAACGTATCTTTTACACCATTATAATCCATATATTCATCACTAAGCCTAGCATATGTAGAACCTACTGATTTAACATCTGATGTAAATATTACTTCTCATCAAAATGCTTTACCTAATCATTGATTACCAAATATTGTAAAGAAGTCATCACTTCAGTGAAAAATGAGCTTCATTGGTTTATCTAAATTCTCATCAACTCTAACATAAGAATCTTTTCACCATTTTACTTGTCAGTTAGAAAGTATATTACCATCTGCATCCTTCTCTCAACTAGATGCTGCGAGATTGGCATATTCTTCTGGTCTATATTTCTTAGTAACCATATATCTTATTTTATCTCCATTCCTTCAAGTCTCCATCTCATATGCTAAAGACCTTAGTATTCTAGTAGCATCAGCATCTCACATAGTTCTAAGACTAACCTTGTCCATTATTTCTCTAAAGGCTCTACTATCTCTACTTCTAAAGATAAGCTTACCATTTTCAAAAACAAAGTTAGACATTTGAGATTGCCTAGGATATAGCACAGTGATTTGTTTATCTGGGTCTAGCTTACTATTAGCTGCATCTAATGCTCAAGCAAACTCTTTATTGTTTCTCCATCAGCTATCATTTACAATAATATAACCTCAAGCATATTCATTCTCTAACCTTGTTGCTAAATCTTTTTCATTAGTTAGGTCAGTTAGCCCATCAACAGCAACCTCTGCCCTATTTGCATTAGCCATCTTTTCTTCGAAATCGGCTTTTAGTCTTGTTTCTGGTATAACATCATTTGTGTTATACATACTCCTATAATCAAAGAAACCCTTCTTAGCTCAAGGTTGTACCTTACTTCAACATAATGTCATAAGTGCTAAGTCCTTTGAGTCTCAAAGGTTAGGCATTTCTTTTACCTTACCAATCAATTGTATAATTTTTCTAGTAGCAGTTTCAGAATTACCTAATGCTACTTGTGTAGCAATTCACAAAACAGATGAGTCACTAAACTCTCAGCTTCTTAATAACTTAGGAATTCTCTTGTCTCAAGTAGATAATGTAAGTAATACCAATAAATCATTGGCTGCCATCTTAGTACCATCAGACATTGTGACCATACCTTTGTCATCAATCTTTTTTAAGAAGTCATCATCTTTAATTGTTTTGTAGATATTCTCTGTGAACTTCTTAGGGTTACCTACTTTAATTCATAACTTCTCTGCCTCATCCTTAACTGCCTTATATAATACAATCTTAGAGAAAGCAGCTCATTCTTCTGCAAATCTAGATACTCTAATTAGGTCTTCTCAGAATTGTAGTTCTGTATCTGTAATTTGTTTATTGGCTAGTAATTGACTTAATCTATTAGAGAAAGAATCTCTAAGTAATCAATCTTCAACTAAGTCTTGTGTATTAGTATAAGCCCTAGCCATAAGCTCTTCTAATGTATTTGTAGAATCTATTTGTTGAGCAGTAAGCTTTCAAACAGTATTCTCAGCCTTAACTATTTTGTTAATTTCTTTCAATACTTTCTTATCAACTCTACCAATAATAGCTTTACCTAGACAATACTGTCACCATCTCCTAAACTGTTCTTCTGGGGCACTAACTGTATTCTTAATAGTAGTCCATTCAGCATCAGGTCTAGAGAAATTATGAGGTGTAAGTCACTTGCTAATTAAGTCCTTGTCTTGTCACATCAAGTCTCTAATAGCTGCTGTTATCTCTTCTTCAGATGCTCATTGTCTTTGCATCTTCTTTACCAAGAGTTCTTTAGCAACATCTTCTTGTTCATATAATGTTGCTCAAGAATTAGCAACAACATCTCTTACCCAATTAACAAACTCTACAGGGTTCTCTTTGTCAAATCATCAAGCAACCCTAAATATTTCATCATACTCTTTTATATCTGTAGCATCAATCTTTCTTAATAAATCTATAGTAGCTCAAGCATTTTCTCAACTCTCTATCATCTCTTTAGCAAGTTTCTGATAGGCTTGTGCTTTATAATCTCAAGAAAGAATTTTATAGTTTACAATTTGTCTAATCTTCATATCAGCAGAATCTGCCTTTAATCTTAATCAGTTCCTTTGTTCTCAGAATTCTTTTCAGGAAGTAAGCTCATCTGCTTTAAGCTTAGCTCTTTCCTCAATAAAAGTATTTTTACTATTAACGAGTTCTACTAGCTCCTTACTTAATTCGTCATCTCAGGCTAACAGTGTGGTAGCAATAATATCTGCTTCTGTACAAGTCATTAACTTTTTATTATAAATAAATATTAACAAACAACATCTGCTACTTTTTGTCTAACATCTTGGTAGGTTCAACTATCTGCAATAGCATCTATAGTAGCATTTTTAATGTTCTTTCTACTAGGGTCACTTATGTTTTTCATAAGGTTCCTAAATTTCTCAGATATTTCTCAAGCCTCAGCTTTTGCTAGTTCCCTAGCTTGAAGTTCTACAGGAAGTTCCATTGTAGATATTCATAGAGCATCAACTCATTCTTTAGTAATATAGTATTTTCAATCTTTATCTAATGTGAACATAGCATCGCTAAGATTACTATATTCTGGTAATGATTTAATTTTGTTTATCTCATTGATTGTAAATCAATCCTTTAATTTATTTGAGAATCATCAATCAAGAATCATATCAAGCTTTTGGTCATATCACTTAATAGCTCATCATTCAATTCATAACAAGCTCTTAAATGAACCATCAGCATTCTTAAGTTTAATAATAGAACGCCAAGGTCATATCTTAACATCTCAAGGGATACCTAAAACAAATTTATAAAGGTCGGCAAGAGATGTTCACTCTTTAGATATAATAGCTCTTATGTTTCTTCATAGAATAGAATTAGAATCAATATCATATACTTGGTTCATAATTCTCCAAGTAAGTTCCTTGTTCCATTTATTAACACTAGGTTTTAAATAGTCAGGCATAGCCTTCCAACTCTTCTCTAAGATGTCTCATAAGTCTTCCATATTACTACCTATTCTTCTAAAGTCATCATATGAAAGGCTTCAATTCTTTCCAAATCTTGTTGTGAAATCTTTTAATAAGTTTTGGTACTCTTCTTTACTTAAGAAGCCTATAGCATCCCAAGCAGTACCTTTAGTAATATAATCTCTTGCTATACCATTCTTAATAAACTTAGTAACTCAAGACTTATGTAACCAAGGGAGAATTTCTGTTAACACCGTTCACATTGTTGATAATATGAATGATGGTGTTGAATAAGCTTCAGTATCATATTGATTATATTGAGCATCTATCGCTTGGTCAATAAGTCAGTTCTTAATTAGATTTCAAGCACGACCTCAAGCATATCTTACCCACATAGGTAAGTCATCTGTTCTTGCTATAGTCCTAAGAGATTCTTCAAAACCTCTTATTCAACCTAGAGCTTTTCTAATAGTATCTGCACCTTCTAGCTTATTATACAATTGGTTCATCCTCATAAGTCTAGAACCTTTATTAACAAACTTAAGCACACTACCTGCTCTTTGAACAATTTTAGGTACAGCTAAAGTTCATCAAGAAGCTCAGACAAGGATAATGTCTGGTATAATATTTCAAGCAGCCTCAGGTACATACTCTGCAGCTCTATACATATATTTCCTAAATGACCTACTAAAGTCATCTCAGAATCTACTTGTAAATCAAGACTCTTCTGTATTGATAAGCATTCAGTAAGTGAAGTCTTGATTTAGATATTCTCATATCTTACTATCATATTTTCTTCAAGTTAATCTATCGGCTATTGAACCGAAGTCTAGATTAGTAGCATCATCAAAGTAACTAGCAGCAGAAGATAATCAATATACTGTTTGCTGTCACACCTCAGATAATACAGGTCACAACTTTCATATATTATGATGTCACCATTCCCATACATTACCAAGCATAGAACCTGCACTAATTTGATAATTATATAATGCATCATTAGATACTTTTTGGAATGCATCTATCCAAGACATATCTTCATCATCCTCTAATCAAAGAGCCTCAATAACTGGTTTACTTATTACTTGATGTAAGTCTCTTCAATCTGAGAAGATATCTCTGGCTTCCCATATAACTCAATCATCTCAAACATAATCCTTACTCATATGGTCTTTAATCCAGAAGTTTAAAGCATCGGCTTCTGCATTAAGAGCATCATCTAATTTATTAGCTGCATCTAATACCTTTTGTTCTTCTTTGGTTAAAGTACCTCATTGTTTAACTTTCTCTCTAAGAATAGCAGCAGCTTCGAACACTGGCAAAGCAGTTTCATAAGCCCTTTCAAAGTTACTCTTAGCAATTGTATAAGCATTAGCTCAAGCTCTACCTACTTGCTTTCACTCTAAGTTCTGAGCTGCAAGTTCTAGAACTCATTGCATAGCTTTATTCATAAAGATACCTTCTGCTCTAGATGTTTGTGATGTATCTATATCAAAAGGATTTGAATTCTCTTCAGTTATATTATATTCTTTTCTAAGAGATTCTTGTAAATCTATATTTGCTCAATAGTTTTGTAGGAATGTTTGGAACTGCTCAGGAGTTGGAGTATAAGCTCATTCACTAACATTATTCTTAGCTAGGTATTCTAGTTGGTCTTCAGAGAAAGCACTCTTCCTTCTTGAAGGTCAGCTATCACTCCAATACCAATCATCAGCCTTAGCTGTGAACAGTCATTTAGTATCATTATATAATTGTTGATAAGCTTGATTAATTACATCCATTGGAGCATTCTCATATCATCAAGCCGCATCTACGGTTTGGTAATATTTGTTTAGAGCCATATTTAAGTATTGCTCATTACTAATAACATTTCAGTTTATATTCTGATATTCATCAGCTAATTCCAAAGTATAGATGTTATCATTATCCCTATTGTATCAAATATTTGTTACCTTTTTGGTCTTATCATACTTCTGTGTCATCTTGTCTTGCTTAACCCATCATCATACAAGTTCAGCAATTCAAGTTATACCGCTAGTAATTTTATCCCAAATACTCTCAGAGTCTTCTTGTCTCTCTTTTAATTTATCCTTTACCTTTTGTTCATCAACTGCTCAGTAATCATAGAAGGATTCTGCATTACCAGTAGGTTGTTGTACTCAAACATTCTGAGCTCAAGTCTCTCAATTTATTAAAGAGTTTAATGTCTCTGCTGATTGAATGTTTGGTAAAACGGTTCAAGCATTTCCTATTACTTGTGTAGCAGTACTAGGTGTAGGAGTGGTAGGTGTGGTTGTAGTAGTAGGAGTAGTGGCTGTTGTCGTAGGGCTTGCAGTAAAGAAGTCTGTAACTTTATTCCAAGCATTTTTTAACGTGTCTAAAAAAGCCATCAACTTAAATAATCTTTTAAAATAAAAGCAACATAGAGATAGGGGAGGATTAGTCCCCTATCTTAAAATAAAACGTCGCTTTTTATATTAGCATAACTGGAGTGTCTATAGTTTATCTACTTGCTCTCTAGTAATAGCTTCTGCCTTAGCAAGTTCCTTTTTGTATTGTTCCTTTGCTTTTTCATCAACTACTGGAATAAATGCTAATCAAGAACATTTATTTAATAGTTCATCTACATTATCTTTTGTAAGATTGTAATGCTCCATAAATAGGGCATAGTATCAATTATCGTCTCTTCATAACAAACAAAGAACCTCTCCATCTTCATCCCTTACTAAAGCATAGTTTGTCTTTAATTGCTTTAGAACTTCATCCCTTATTTCTAAAATCATAGTGTGGTAGTAAATATAAATAATGGTGGTATCATATATATAATACCTAAAACAACCTCTCTCTAATATCATTTAGTGTTTGTTGCCTAATATCTTTTCACATCTGTGTGTCTCTAATCCATTTCTCTTTTCATAGAGTATATTCACTCTTCGTAGGTTCTGATACTATAGAGCCAAGTTTCTCTTGTTGCCAAATAAAATAAATACATAGCATCAATGACATAACCTGGTCATCGTGTGTATGTTTCTCTCATCTATAAGAGTCTTTATATCTCTTAAAGTGTTTTATCTCCTCAACCAAACTTCACTCTCAATAACAAGCTGGGTCAATGTGTATTTTGTTTTGGTCGAAGAATTCTGTAGCTGCAATATCAATAAGCCAAGCCTTTCACACTTGATGCTTCCATCAAGGTTTGAAAGTAATCTTAGGCATCCACTTAATTTGCATATCCCAATTAATACCGATGTCATTTAATACCATTCAAACAGTATCTCATCTAGAACCATCGATAACAACATATGTTGGTCATTCTCTACTCTTGTAATCATTGATAAGTTCTTTGAGCCTTGCCCATCTACTTTGATAGTCTTTAGGGAGATTCTCTGTCTTCTCTACATAGTATTGTCAATCCTTAACAACAACTGCACAGAATCAAGGGTTATCACTTTGTTGCTCTTGTCCTGCCTCATCATATCAGATAACATAATAGTTTCAAGTATGTGGAGAAGGAGCTTGTACTCACTCTAGTTTAAATACACTTTGTTCAGTAGAATATTCACCATAGTATTCGGCAAGCATATAGTCATATCCATTAATAGACATAACCTTTTCTATCTGTGCTTGCTTTTGCTCTTCAGTCCATATTTGTGAGTCATCAATAGTGTAATGTAAAGCTACTAGAGGTCTAGCTTGTAAGTACTCATTACGCATTGCCTTAAACTCTCAAGTCTCAATCTTCTTTCTATAATCATCTGGAGAAGTACATAGATGCATATTATGAGAAACCCATATGTCGTGGATAAGTTCATCAATAGGTTGATAGTCTCTTTGCCTTTGATAAGCCTTTAGCCAAGATTGATAGAAAGGTCAAGCTTGTGCTTTAGGATTAATAGTAGAAATTAATAGTCAAACACTATCCATTGTACCTGCTAAGGTAGCAACCTTATTCCAATCCTTTTGTGTTCAAGCCTCATCAACAGTCCATTCCCTATTTCTTCTACCTCTTCAAGGGTCATATTGGTTACAAGTAATATATGTTAGACTTCTCTCTTTATCTCAATCGGTAAGGATTAAGTTATTGTCTCTCTTCTTACAAAAGCTAGATAAGTCCACAATATTGTTTAGCATTTGTTGTGCATAGTTCATATATGGCTTGTTCTTGTCTTGTGTCTCACCCATATAGAGAACTGTAAACTCTTGCATTATTTCATCTACATCTGTGATATCTTTTAGGAGATATCAACTATCCTTACCATTCACCACCATAGACTTTCATATTCATCTAGGTGCAATACAATAAGTGATAGCACCAGAGTATAAAAGCAATTCCAATTGCCACTCTTGAAGATTAAATCAATTAGCCTCAAGCTTTCTACCTCAAGTCATAATATCAAACAATGTAGGCATATATACACCAAAGACATTGGTTTCAAATTCCTTTCAATGAACGTGATATTTAATACTTCAACTCTGTCCTATATTATATGGCTTAAACTCTGTTTTATTTAAATTTCTTTTATCTTTACCTACAGGAATCATAAAGGGATTTACTCTAAACACTCACATAATAATATCCTTCATCATCCATAGAGATATCTTATCTTGGAATGGAATCTTATGATAGTTATTCTCTCTTCTATAGAAGATACCATCCTTCCCTAGATTGTAGTTATCCATAAATCTGTTAAGGATAAGTTCCATTCTAGTACTTAGCGAACCCTTGTTAATAAAGCTAAGGAAATCTGTATCAATATCCTTTTCATCTAAGTCTTTACTTCCTAATGGAATATTGGTAGGGATTTCTAGATTAGGTGGACGTTTAATGTTCACACTGACCATAAGCTCTTTGTTCTTCTCATACCATTCATTTGCCTCCTTCGCATTAAGAGTATATCTTAATGTACTAGGGTCTCAGTTATAGAACAAAGAGTTTTCGTTTCTAAAGTCTTTGTACAAAAATCAATACATTAATGTTCTTTATAAAATAAATCATATGTCCATTCAAATGAACGAGAATGTGCTGTAGGTTTGTATGGCACAATATAATAATCATACCTTAATACCTCTTTTTCATTCTCTTCATTTTGTATAACATCCTTTGGAACTCTAATAAGATAACAATACCAGCCAATGGCTATTGCACACCTTTTATCTTTTTTCTTGAGGTATGCTTGGGTGTCTAGGTGCACTTGGTCAAAGTTATCTTCTGTAAGATAAGCATAGTTATTATAAGGACTAATGGGGAATGTTGCACCCATTGATGTGTAAATCCTATCTCCACAAAGATATGTAACTGGTCAGAGGTAGCATTCACTATCAATGTACTTTCAATCAATCATTGCTCTAGAGATTTGTGCTAAGGTATTCTTATTCACTTTCTTCTCCTTAGCCAATTCTGCTATAAAGCTTCACTCTCTAAAACTATATTGTAATTTGTTATGCATAATTTGTTTCCCATTGATAATTATGTCTTCGGCTTTGACTTTATCAATGTGTGGCTTTATAAAGTTATATACCTTATGCTGTTGCTCTAATCTATACCTTATGCTCTTTTCTACTCAAGGTGTAGGGATAATCTTTATTGGCTTTCTCAAAGCTGTTTGTGCAGAGAAGTTTAAGTTTCGCAACCTAGTACACCACCGATACATTTTAAACTCTCCATTACCATCAGTGTAGTCTTCCCTATATTTATTAAGAAGGTCTATTTCTTTTTCCCTATCGGTTTTTACTATAGGAAATTCTTTAGCCAATTCTTCAAACTCTTCTAGCTCTGCTTGTTTCTTTAATAAAGCTCTCTTCTCGTATGCTTCCCTTATCTCTTTCTTATGTTCTTTGTAATACCTATTTCCTTTCCACCTAGCAAAATCCTCTTTACTCAACTCCTCCTTCATTTTTTTCTCCTCTTCCTCTCTCTTCTTTAACTTGTCGTCTCATTCAATAATCCTTTGTTTCTCTTTAAGATATCTTCTATAAGCTCAAGTTTGTCTAGGATTTTGTATTACAGGTGCTAGGGTAATCATAAGTATTAATTATCTAAACCATTTATTATATAAAACCTTTCCCTATAATTTAAAATAAAATTTTATTAAGGTTAGGAAAGTTAGGAAAGTCAGGTCTATTTTTTTTGATATATACTCATATTTCTAAAGAAACAAAACAAGCGAAAAACAACCAAAAAACAACCGAACGACAACCAAGTTACAACCGAACGACAAGCGAAAAAACCGATTGGTTTTTCTCTTGAAATTCACAGAGAAACGATTATATTGCGGTTACTTTTAATTTATTAATTTTTAAAAAATGGAAGAACCAATTAGAAGAAGCTTTATTTTCTATAAAAGCTTTAGTGACTCACTAGCTTGTATGGAATGAGAAGAAAGGGATTTAGCCCTAACAACATTATTCAACTATGTCTACTATGATGTAGAGCCAGATGTAGAATCTTTGCCTACACAAGTAAAGATGTTCTTTATAGTAACAAAGCCTATAGTTGATAGTGACATACAAAAACACGAACAAAAACTCGCCAGAAACAACTTTACATTTTATTGAGAAGAAAATGGTTCAAACTAAAGAAAACCTATCCAATGGTGAAAGCTTTGTTGTGTATGAGTCTTATGAAACATTGCTAAACCATATAAAGGATGATGCAATATTTAGAGAGGCAGTTATGTCTATGTTTGAATTCTGATTAAGAGGAAACTATAATGCTGAATGAAAGAATTCTATGACAACATTCTTTATGGATGCCATAATCCCCTCAATAAAATCTGCTCAGAAAAGAAGAAAAACAAATATAGAAAATGGTTTAAAGTGATGAAGACCAAAGAAGGATTGGGATAACTCACAAAAACCGAAAGAAACCGAACCGAAACCGAACGATAACCGAAAAAAACCGAACCATAACCTTAATGTAAATGTAAATGTAAATGATAATGTTAATGTAAAAGATAATGTAAAAGTAAATGTAAACAAAAACAAAAGTGAGTTGGATAATAAAGAAAAACCAAATGAGCTTGAGGAAATAAAAGATAATAGTGAAGTGGATATAGAAGAGTTGATTGATAAAATAATAGATAAAGCAAAAACTACTATAGAAAAATGTTGATGAGTATATGACTCAAAGAATGAAAGAAAATTTGCTAAGGAACTATTAACTAATAAAGATGTTATTCAATGGAGACAGGAACATTATAAATGTACTCTATTTGAATTTATTATTAACACTATCAAAGCTTCATATGTATCTTACAATTACCCTAATAGAGTAGACTCTTTATTTAAGTTATTCTATAACTATCAAAGTATATATAATAATACTATCTCTTCTCCTAAGGAAGATAAGAATATTAAATATACATTCTACATTAATCACTATAACTGAAATAGAACTTATGTAGAAAAGAGAAAAGCTATTGCTGACTTTGTTACAAAGAATATACCTTTGCCACGATAAACATTTTGCAATGCTACCTCTCTACCTTTAAGTGTCGGCACGGCTCGGCACTTTTTTTATTACCTATATATCTCTTTTTTTTAACCTAACTTACCTAACTTAGCTAACCTTACTAATTCATACCTATTATCTTTTAAAGAGTATTGCATCCTAAAAAGTATTTATCCCCTTAAAAAGGAAATATATCTCTAAAAAGGAAATATCCCCTTAAAAAGGAATTTTTTATACTCTGTCCGAAAGGACAAACACCCTGTTAGAAAGCGCGGGAAGGGGGGTTCGGGGTGCTGTGTCCCCCCTTTTCATAAAGAAATTTTTTGACAAAGTTTGATTAACTAAAGGGGAACTAATCTTTTACAGGTGTTTACCCCTAAAGTTTACCTTCTTAAAAGGACTTACACTTTTTAAACAAGAGTTTTCTAAGGTCTCACCTATACTTTTAAGCTATCCAAAAGAAAATCCTATAAAATAAGTAAAAGGCGAATTGAGTAATAGCTCTTCAGAACTTGCCAAACTTTTTTGTCAAAAGTAAGTTCCTAGGTTTCAAGCCATTTTTAAAAATTAAATTTTTTTTTGACCCTTTTTTGTGAGTAATCCAAGTTCCGACCTAATAAAAAAAAATCGTAAAAAAGTGTTGACTTTTCATACCTATTGTTTACTATAATAGTACTTTACAAATAACAAGCCATTTGTAAAGTAATGTTGAAAAATCCTAGTCTAGACCTAGGGTTTGCTCTTTAAAATTTATATTATAATCATTGAAAAAAGATGAAAAAAACTACAAAAAAGGCTATGGTGAAGCCTGAAAACTCACCAAAATCAGTTGTTTTATCAGGTGTTGACTTGATTACAGCACTAAAAAACGACAGAGACCAATTTGAAAAGGACTTCTACTCAAGAAAAGCCAAAAATTCAACTAGCAAAACTAGTGAAAAAAGGCTTGGTAACTTGAGACTTTATGAAGACCACAGTGAAGACCTGGCAAAATGGTGTGAAAATCACAATTTGCCTAGTTCATTCCTTGCTTCAGTAGTAGCTTGACAAACCGCTGACCTAGATTTTCAAGATACGAACTGGAATATCTACATCGACGAAACGTGAAATCCAAGAGATAAATTCTTATCTCACGTAGCCGACGAGAGATTTAAGTATGAAGTACTGATAAATCTCTGAATGGTTCGTGCTGATTTCATAAATTGAAGAATTCTGAACTATAAAATCCAGTTTGAACGTGAATTTTTAGCAGGTATCAACTGAGATTGAGAAATCAGGGGTAAAGAAATCAGTTATGAAGCTAGATTGAATGAAAAACTAACGGTCAGAAGCCTAATTGAATGGCTGTCAAAAACCTTTCCTAAAGAGGTTGCTGAAATAAAAGATATCACCGAACAACTTGAAGATTTAAGAATGGAATTAACAGTTGCTGAGCTGGATAATATCCAACCAAAGCTTGAATTGATAGAGAAGAAGCAATATCTTCTAGCTCAAATCAAAGAGAGACTAAAGAATAAGCAATATGTTGGTGAACCTATTGATAAAGAACTGGCTTTAGAACTTGACTTTCAAATCGCTCAGATAAAGAAGTTGAATAAAAACATAAAGAGTAAGCCAGAATTCAAAGAAAAATTGAAGGATTTGATAGGTAAGAAGCTAGCCAATAGGCAAGATATAAGTTCTGACCTAGAGGATAAGAAGAAAACATTAGAAGAAATGGCTTCAGACCTTAGGAAACAAATCAAATTGCTTCAAACATCAGTTCTCAATACTAAAGAACGTGTTGTCAAAAAACTAAAGAATAAACAAAAGTCCCTTCTAAAGCTTTATAACTCAGAAATTTCTAGTATAAAGCAAGGTATCATCTCATATGAAGAAGGAAAAATGGCTTTAGAACTATGATTATAAAAACTTTTTAATACTAAAGTGGCTTGTATTTGGTATTAAAAATTAAGAAAAAAGGCAGGTGAAAACTTGCCTTTTTTTGTTGTCAAAAAATCAAAATTCCCTATTCCTATATAGGCAAAAATAGTCAATCACTAGATTTATCAGTTCTGAACTGGTGTCTCTCAATTTTCATAGCAATTCAAACAAGCTACAAACTAAAGAAACAATAGTTCTGAACTGGTATCTCTCAATTTTTATAGTCAATTTTAAAATATCAAAACTAGTAAACAATAGGTACGACCTAGCCTTACTAGTTTTTTTTAATATCAAAAAGAAAAAACAATATAATTTTTTTATATGATATAATAGGTAAGAACTGATAAAAAGATTTTTCATATGAATTTTCAATAAAGTTTTAAAAGGTACAACCTATAAACTAAAAGATTTTCAACACAATTTTCACCAATTTTTCAATAAAATTTCTTAAGGTCTGAACTGGTATTACTCAATTTTTTGGTTCAAAAAAAATCCTTGTTTGCTTTGTTAGTGAACCAACACCAACCAACCAACACACCAACCAACCAACACACCAACCAACACACCAACCAACACTAGTTGTTTGAGTGTGTTTTTTGTGTGTGTTTTT
>Ga0247611_10004786_pt1 | contig 18460 bp, 15 predicted proteins | sample 177DNAGHGhighgp2_FD_192422 | JGI IMG/M metagenome (GOLD analysis project Ga0247611, IMG submission 192422) | Sheep rumen microbial communities from Palmerston North, Manawatu-Wanganui, New Zealand - 1770 DNA GHGhigh gp2 | ecosystem: Host-associated > Mammals > Digestive system > Stomach > Rumen... | reverse complement strand
AAGGGTGCCGACTACATCGCCAACTTCCTGAAGGGTGAGGGCACCGCCCAGACCGAGAGCGGCCTCGCTTACAAGATCATCGAGCCCGGTAACGAGAACAAGCCCGTCGCCGACCAGGACACCGTGTGGGTGAACTACAAGGGCACCCTCCTGGACGGCACCGTTTTCGACCAGAACGAAAACATCAACTTCCAGCTCAACCGCGTGATCAAGGGCTGGGGCGAAGGCCTCAAGCTCGTCGGTGAAGGCGGCAAGATCCAGCTCGTCATCCCCGGTGACCTCGCATACGGCGAGTACGGCACCCGCGGCATCGCTCCGAACAGCACCCTCGTCTTCGACGTGGACCTGAACAAGGTCGGTCACTATGTGGCCCCGGTTGAAGAACCCGCCAAGAAGAAGTAAGCATGGCACTCGAAATCGAAGGAACCCTCTTCCAGAAGCTTCCCGTCCAGTCCGGGAACTCCGCGCGAGGCCCCTGGTCCAAGCAGGAGTTCGTCCTGGAATATCCGGACGGCAACTACACCGCCAAGGCCTGTTTCATGGCCTGGGGCGCGGAAAAGGTCCAGGACCTGGCCAAGTACCAGGTCGGTGACAAGGTGAAGGTCTCCTTCAACCTCAAGAGCCGCGAGTATAACGGCCGCTGGTACAACGACCTCCAGATCTGGAAGATCGCTCCCGCCGGCGTCGCACAGCCCGAAGCCCCCGCTCCGGTCCGTCCGGCGCAGCAGGCGGCCCCGGCTTACCAGCAGCAGCCTGCCCCGCAGGCCTGGCCCCAGGCTCCGGCTCCCACCATCGAGGATATGCCTGCCGATGACGGAGGGGAGGACCTCCCCTTCTAGACGTCTCTGACAACGCGTAAAAGGGGCAGACTCAAAAGTGAGTCGGCTCCTTTTTTCATGTGTTATTGGGAGGGGTATGGGGTGTCCGGGGGTGGACTATTGCTCAGGTATGCGTAAATAATGACTTTAAGCAGTGCACGCGGCGCATACGAACTCGTTCCTCCGCCTTTATAAGTACGTTCAAGCTCACGGATGCATCATACGAAGACCGGATTGGCAACAGTCGGGCGCGAGGAGAGCCTTTTCATCACGGAACTCCCCGTAGCGCCCGTACTGTAGCCGCCGCATATCGTATATTGCGGCGGCGGTGCCTTCTTCAAAAAAATATAAAAAAGAGGATGTATTCCTTGGAAAAGTCTTAGAATACACCCTCATTCATGGTTTCAGCCGAATCAGAAGAACTTGTTCCGCTGGACGTCCTCCGCGGATTTCGGAAGGCCGGTCTTCAGGGTGTTGTCAAAGAGGAAGGGATTCCGGGTCTGGGAGGTGCTCAGGCGCTCGGTCACGCCGGGCGTATAGTGCCAGCTCCAGTCGGTCTCTACGATCTTGTAAATGTAAGCCGGATCCAGATTTGTGATATCGGCCGAGACATCCGACCCGTCCGTTCCCGTGAGGATGACCCTCATATAGGGCGCCGTTTCGAAATCGGTCCCGTCCACGGGTTTGCGCCAGATGGCGAAAACGGCGCTGTCATCCTTGAGAAGACCGGATTTGACAATCTGCAGGTGGATAGGGATCCACACCGTAGGCCGCGGGAATGGCGCAACGACCGTCTCCCCTTCAAGGATGACGGAGTCCTCCGTATTCGTATACAGGAGTCCGCCCACAAGGTCATTGTCCGGATCGCTCAGCTTCACCTTGAGCTTCATGATGAGTTTCTTCCCGGAATAAACCCCGCCGCCGTGATCACCACACCAGTTACCGCTGTAGTCAAAGCCGGTCACCCGGATGGTGGTCGTCTTGTCCGTCTCGTTGAATGTCGGACCGGTCACCGTCCCGGCAAAGGAAGTTTCTGTCGATGAGAACACCAGCCCTCCGTCACCGTCGGTGCCTGTGCAGTCCGCCGTGTACAGCTCGATCTCCGTACCCGTCGCGAACCGGAATTCCGGCGTAATCACGTCCTGGACAACCGCCTCCGGACCCAGGTCGATATCGGCGCCGCCGATGATTTCGGACATGTCGATGAGCCCGTCAATCAGGTCTGCATCATATTCTTCTGCCGTAAGGATATATTGATCCTGATCTGCGTTATTTCCTTCAGCGTTATCAGTCAATATGGTTCCTACATCATTTCGGATTTTTTTCCAGTAGTTGCTTGCCGGTTCCTGGTTTATTTCATTCTTATTCGGATTCGTCACCACATAAAAAATCGTAGCACCACCGTAATTATTGTTGGCGTGAGTCGGACTTGAACCATAAACCTGGTACGTACACTTATTCTCGGCGTCCTTGATGAAATCGGCCATGGCATACTCGGAGCTCTGGGTGACGCCATCGCAGACGATGATGACCACCTTCGGACGCTTCGCATATTGTTCACCCAAATTATTCTTGGGCGTTTCATAGTCATTGACCGTTCCATCCCCATCCAGATCAATTCCCGTCACGCTGGCTTCCCGCCTGAAAAGGCCATGGGCCAGCGACAGGCCGCCATCCAGATACGTGTTGCTGCTCGACTCAGGGATTGGGATGTTATCAACACTCAGGAGACTGCGCAAGGTATTGACATCCGCGGTATTGGACAGATCCGTGAAATCCTTCCGGACAATGGCCCCATCCAAGGTCTGACTATTATAATTGTACTCACCCAAGTGCGGTTGCATCAAATTGGGAAATTGTACATTCTTGTAATGTCTGTTATTGAACAGGACCATCGCCAACCTGTGCGCCAGACCCGTTGCAATGCTTTTCTGGGACATCGATTCAACGAACGACAGGACGGCCCTCCGCAGTCCCTCCGCTTTCGTATAGGCTACGGTGGCAGTCAGGCATGCGTACAGATCTCCCGTCCAGCAGACATCATTTTTCGACGAATAATAACAGGGGTCGCTGCTCAGGTTGTCCACATTGAAGTAGCGCCTTCCTTCCGGAAGATCGACGTAAACCTGATACTGACTGGATTTGAGTTCCTTCTTAACATAATAGTACTGGCCATCGGTATGGAGATAATACTGCCCCTCCGTGGCATGATCCTGCTTCCAGATTTCGTTGTTGACGATATCATCCACCTTCCATCCCCCGCTGTGGGATATCGGAGTCGTGCTGAAGGTCCGGTCGTATGCGGCAGGGAGCAGCATACTGCTGGAATAGTCCAGCACCAGGACGATGTCGGCCGGGACCTGGCTTTCCGTAATGGTGACCTCACCGGTCACGAAGGATTCCAGGGTAAGGGTGTAATTGCCGTTGGCATCGGGGCCGCCGGAGATGTACTTGTCCGTGAAAATCTGGGCCCGAATGGCCGACGGAGCCAGAACGAAAAGGGTCGCGGCCGCAAGAAGGCCTGTGAGTATCTTTTTCATAATCGATTGTCCTTGAAGATGAAACACCATTATTCAGCGGTTTTCGCCCAGGCGGCCGTGTAGGTCGTGCCCTCGCCGGCATCGATGGCCTGGACGGCCAGGTCCATGACCAGGCCGGCACCGGCGACCGGTGGCGTCGACGGTCGCGTGTACTTCGTGAAGATGGGCACCGCCGGCGTATCGCCCGGAGCGACCGGGTCGGTGTAGTACCAATAGCCGTCGGTCCCCTTGACCCACTTCTCACTGGCCCCAAGGCCCGTGAACGTCCCGTCCGTCTCGCTCCACGGCGCGACGATCCGGCCTGTCGCCGTATCCACCCAGTTGCCCACGATCACCACGCGCATGTACGCATCCTTGTTACCGGTGTTTCGGATCGTCACATTGGACTTCTCTGTCTTCTCGTCGTTCATATCGTCCGTGATGTCCACGTCCACGGTGGTGGGCGTCAGGGTGAAGGTACGCAGCTCGCCGGCCAGCCACTTGGCATTGAGGTCTGAGGTCTGCGCCTTAATCAGGGTGCCCAACGGAAGTTCCATTGTCATCTCCTTTACACTGCCGGAAGAAGGCTCCTCGCCGCTCCAGACGTAGAAGGTCACTTCCACTTTCACATCGTCGGTGAGTTCCTGCGGAATGAACCAGAAGGTGAGGGAGGCGTCGGCCTTGTTCAGGTTCCGCTGCTCCCCGGCGGCGTAGAAACTGGCATTCGCGCCCACACCGTCACCTTGAGTAAAGTCCTGGATGTCATTGTCTCCGAAGGTCTGGTAGAACACAGTTTCCCGGGAGGTAGCGGCGATGTCGGTCCAGGTGAAGCTGTTCTTCGAACTGTGCGTTCCATTCGTTGCGTCATCGTTCTCGTTCTGTTCAAACCTGTTGTCCTGCACATACACTGCATGGCCCTTGTCCTTGAGGCCCTTGAACGATACTTTCGTGATGAAGGTCTGGACCTCGTCGTCAGGATGCCGCTCAGTTGCCGTCGTCGTGTTGTTGCCAATGGCGAATTTCACGCCCGTCAGCGCGTGGCGGAACAGGACCGAGGCGCCGTGCTTGGACTGGAACTCGCTCTCATAGGTAGCCTTGTCGATGGTCCGTGTGGAGAACAGGATGTCCTGCTGGTCCGCGGCCTTCACCGGCGTGGCATAGTCGAAGGCGATAGATTTCGCCGAGGCGTTATACGTCAGGTTCGTCAGCCCCGCCGGACTCGCCGGCATCCGAAGGAAGAACGTGATCGGGTCGGAGACCTCCCAGGGGTCCGTGCTGAAATTCCTCCGCCAGCGTCCGTCGCCCGCGAACTCGAACGCACCGTCGCCAAGCACCAGGCTGGAAGGACCGTACAGGACGCCGTTGAACGTGTTTCCATGGACCGAAACCACATTTTCTGTATAAGCGGGGGTCCCGCGAGTCTCCGGCACTGCGGCGCCCACCCCGTCCAGGGTGGACACCGTCTCCTTCAAGGTGAACAAGTGTCCCTCGTCGTCCATCCCCAGCGGGTAGCTGTATTCACGCACCGGCTCCGCTACCGCGGAACGCGTCGTGAAGTCGCTCATCACCAGCGAGATAGCATTCGGTTCCGAAAGGAAGGTCTCCTTGTTGTTCTCCTGGACACAGGCGCATGAGAGCACCCCCAGGGCGGCCAAGGCCGCGATTCTCATATCTTTTCGCATCACGGTATCCTCCCTTTAGAATTCGAAGTAAAAATCGCTGTCCTCATCGAACTGGTCCATGTCTTCAAGAAAATTCCTATTCTCCAGGATATCGACCTGCATCAGCAGCACGGAACTCCCGATAAGTAAATCCTGCTCGAAGTCAACCCCCGTCTCTGTAGAGAAGGGCGATTGGTAATCTTTAGTGTGTTGAGTCATTATTGTGGTTGTTTTGTTAATTGCGGTAGGATTGGGGCGTTACTCATTATAGTAGACTGTAATGGAGTAAATACTTACAGGTTTCAAGTGTACCTTGTTAAGTATTTTGATAGCCTCTAATTTGCTTGAAGGAATTGAAGGGGTAGAATCTGAGGTAAAAGTAAGCTTTCTATGGCCATTCCCTAATAATATGCCCGAAGATACAGATAATTCAGGAGTGTTCGGCGCAGTACTTACTATACTAGTAACATTAAAACCTACGTAAATCATGCTGCTTGCGTCTGAAGCCGAGCATTCTATTTCAATGCTGGTAGGAATGTGTTTTTTATCATCTTTCAATTTAATCATAATACCATGCTTACTATTACTAGAGCTACTCCCAAAATAATCAAGGTCCACATGGTCACTATAAACACAAATTGGTTTTTGATTGGTACCTGACGGTGCACTGGCGTAGCTAGAGACAACATCATCATTTTGAAACACTTTTTTAATATTTGATTCGTCAGAGACCTCATATGTCTGAAAAGGGTTATCAGTGTTTTGATTATAAGGATATGAGGGTGCAGGGTGATCTGTTGCCAATGTTCCTCCAAACAGAATCGTGAAGGAAGATACGCTCGCGCTGGAGAAGTCCGGCAGTTCGATGGCGATATTGTGCTTCTTCCCTGCTGCGAAAGAATAGAACTGGTTATTATGTTTCAGTTTCATCGTCTTCGTTGTCCCGGAAGAGGTGCAGGCAACCGTCAGGTCGTTGAAGGAGTCAGGAACGGCAACGAGGGTGAATGTCTTCGTGCCGGGATTGGCCGTTGTGCCGGCCGGGACGGTGAGGCCGCCGCCGGTCAGGGAGGTGAAATCGACCGTGATGGATTTATTGCTTCCGGCAGTGGGTAAAGTGCCTATGTTCCCGTTGCTTGTATTTACGGTGTACGTACCGTTCATTGCCTTGCTCGCACTGCTCAGTGAGAGGGAAGAAAGGGTGACGGCCGATGCGGTCGGGTTTTTCAGGGTGAAGGTGAATGAAGTGAACTTGGCGTTGAAAGTCAAGGATACGCTGGTGGTCCGGGAGGTCATCTCCTTTGCGAACATGTAGCCGTAGGGAAGTTGGCCGAGTTCAGTTTCATTTGCCGGAGTCCATGTAGCGGGAATGACGCATGTCATGGTGGAAGATGTCAGACTGCTTCCGGAGACATTGGCAGGATACATCGCGTAGAAAGTCTGTTGGCCGGTTCCCCAGGCGATGCCGCTTCCATCCGGGGTTACATTGCCCTTGCTGATTCCCTGTGAATAACTGCCGTCGTGAACTTCACTGACGGTGTAAGTGTCGGAAGAGCCCGTGGAAGAGAGAATCTTGATCTTGTCGCCCGCCACCCAGTTCACATAAGTGACCGAAGTTCCACCGTCCGAGCCGTCCACGCCGTAATCAGTCCTCGTGTCCAGCGTGCCCGTACTGGCGCTGAAAGAAACCTGATCGTCGGCGAAATCCTTCTTGGCTTTCACGCAACCTGAAACAGCCAGGCATGCAACCACAGATGCGAATATCAAATACTTTTTCATCTTGTCTTCCGTTTATACACCGTCAGTCCCATCCGTCCAGGATAGTGTCATCGACAGACGTGCCCTGCTCCTGATAATTGGAAAAAATACCGCCGTTGCGAAGTCCGTCATCTACGGTGCTTTCGGTCAAAAACGCCAACTCCAACAGGACATCGACCTGCTGGAGAACCGTGACAGGGACGTATTGCTTCTTCGCTTTGTTCATATACTACTAACTTTTTTTTCGGCACACTTACGCAGACTTTCCCGCCGCGCCACCAGTTCCGGATGGTACCGTTCCACGTGATACTTGAAGGAATGGTATTCCAGCCGGTAGCGCCGCGCGATGGAGGCCACTGAATCCAGGGACGATGCATAAGCATCGAATGCCTTCCGGAACACATCCTCTTTCTCAGCACGGCGCACGTTCTTGAGGAGGGGTTGCGGCTCCGACCCCATTCTCAGGTAAGGACGGAGGGACTCCGGCCCGTATTTGCGGTACTTCCGCAACCACGTGCGTATCAGCGAATCGTCAATACCCAACTCCAACGCTATCCGCTTGCTGCCCATGCCTTTATGGTACATCAAAACCGCCTCCATCCGTTCTGAGAACGGATGGGACCTATACACTTTCTTGGGCCTGGCCGACAAACTGGATTCCTCTTTTATCATTACCAAAACTGCCGTAGGCTAAACCTGCGACATTTTAACCTTCGTTATTTTTTACAAAAGTATGCACTTTTTTTCAGAAAAGCCAATTTAATTTCATCTATTTCGCTGACAGCCACTAAGCGTCCGTCCGTTTTCATCGCCGCCTCCTCCGGACCTGGGGAAAAAAAAGGAAGGATTAAAGTCACAAGTGTTCCTTGTGGCGGTATTATGTTAGTGGATATGAATACAACGGAGACAGTTGAAACTGGCAGGAAAACGTATCAGATGCACCCCTATTCGGAGCGCCTCGCCGTCGTGTCCCTTTACGAGCAGGGATATGGCAGCAAGCGGATTGCGAAGATGATGGGAATCGACGATTCCCTGATTCGGACGTGGCTCAGGAAGTACCGTGCCGGTGGCAAACAGGCGCTTGAACCATACCGCCGCAGCCAGGGTTCTACCCGGTCCGCCACCGGTGTGCGTGCATGTAGCCGGGAAGAGAACGAGACGCTGTTTAAAAGGGCCTACTCCGCTTATGCTTCTACGCTGGAGCCCGTAGCGTCCATTGCCCGCCGCTACCGCCTGGACTATCACTCCTTCCTCTATCATGTCCAGCGCTACCATCCCGAATTCAAGGAACAGCGCAAGTGCCTCCGGCAGAGTTTCTTACCTTAGAATATATATATAAAAGACCGATACAATGAAACAGAGAAGCAAGTATGTCCCCCCGCGGGTCCTGCTGCAGACGCACCTGATGCTGGAGACCAGTCTTCTGGCAAATTCAAAGGACTTGAGCATGTATTTCGAGTCAATGGATATCAAGGTGAAGGAATACGGCTTTTCCGATGCGGAGGCTTTGGAGGAGAGTATCATCAACCCGTTATGGGACTAGGAGGACAAGCCATGAGAACGATGAGAAGAATCATGAATGCAGTGGCGTCGGCAGCGGTATGCGCGCTGGCGCTGTCGGGTTGTTCCCGTGAAGTCGCTGAAAAGGAGTACGGTGCCGTCAAGTTCGGATTTTCCGCCGCTCCGACAGCAACGCGTACCCAGTTTGAGAATGACGCTACACCGTCCGGGATAGGAATCACGTCCGAGCATGTGTATTGGAAAAACGGCGATGCCGTGACGGTATGCTCGGACGTAGCGATGAACGTGTCGGGGACGTCGCACAGTGCCGTATATACGGTATCTTCCTCTTCTGATAACCAGACGGAAGTCCCGGCGTCCAGTGCCGATGGCCTCCGCTGGCAGAACGACGGGACGCACAAGTTCTTCGCCGTCTATGGCTCCGGTGCCGGTATCACGATGGAAAAGGTGACCGGGTCGATGCCTGCCTCACAGTCCCTGACGTGGAATGGAGAAAAGACCATCGGCAATGCTCCGATGGAATACGGATTCATGGTATCCACGAAGGAAAGCGGGAAAACGGATCCGTTGGTGCTGCAGTTCAATCAGATCTACACGGCGTTCCAGTTCACGGTCGGGAGCGGCGACAATGCGGAAGTCGCCTTGACAAGCTTTACGCTGAAAAGCGCCAGCACGGCGCTTGCCGGCGGCTTCGAGGTGGATTACAGCAGTACGCTTCCCACCGCCATTTCCCGTGCTTTGGATGCTGATTCAAAAAGCGTTACGGTCAATTTCCCGGAAGACTTCAAAGTGGTGAGCGGCAAGCCTGTCACTTTCACCGTACTCGCACTGGGCCAGACCTTGAAAGACCTGTCCATCGAGTTCACGGGTCCCGTGATCGGCACTCGCAAGCTCGACCTCAAAAAGAATAACGGCAACTTCATCGAATTCGGCCCCGGAACAAAGTACCTGATCAACGGCCTCTCCTTCCCGAACCTCCAGGAAGCGACCGGCGAGGACATCATCTGGGAGCAGACGGCGATCGGTGAGGATATTGCGTGGCTGGACGACAGCTATGTGCTGGGCGTCCGCGACCCTTACGACCTGACCTACAAGGGCGGAAGCTCCGAAACGGGCGGTGTAATCAGTTATAGGATTGTCGAGGGCAATCCGGTGGCAGCAGCATGGACGGTCGTGGGCTACTATGATACCCGTGAAGCTGCAGAGAATGCCCCTTCGGACGACCCGGATCATACAAGTTGCCCGACTTGGATCAACAGTTACCCGTCGTCGGGTGCCGGAGCTGCATCCACATCCGGTCAGTCTGTCCTCATCAACTATTTCGCGTCCACTCCCAGTTCAACGGAAAAGACCATCACCGCTGAAGAAATCAATGACGAGATTGCGTCCAGTACTTTCGGCCTGGGCTCCTCGCCGGAGTGCTATTTCAACCTGGCCAATCCCGAGAACAAGTTATCTGACGAGATTATCGAGAGTGCGAACAGCTATATTGTCAACGGCCCGGGTTATTACCGGATTCCGATGGTGATGGGCAACGGCGTGAAGGCGAATAAACTGAACACCCAAGCATATACCAAAATAGACGGGGCTAATGCGGATAATTTCGTGAATCATGCGGATCTAGTGGTTAATAATCCGTTCCTGCAGAAGAGCAACGGGAATTATACTCTAAGCAATGCTTATGTCGTGTGGGAGAGTACGAACGGTTTGATAGAAACGACGGGAACCGCTTATTCGATTCCGAACGTATCATCGAATTCGCCTTTCACGATGACCGCAGGAACCGGTGACTTGGCCGGGAACGATATCTATTGGCTGAATTTCCATGTGGCCAAAGGCGAGCAGGGCAACGCGGTCATCGCCATCACCGACGGCACGAACGTGCTCTGGAGCTACCATATCTGGGTGACGAACTACGTCTGCCGGAATGAAGTGGCCCACGAGGATGTAACGGTCATGCTGAATCCGAACAGGGCGACATTCGCTACGTATGAAGGTAAGAAGGACAAGTCATATACTCTGATGCCTTTGAACCTCGGATGGATGTACGAGGGGGAGAACATCATAGCCACTGAGTATGCTTCAAATGCAATGTATGTGAAGATTCTTCAGGCGGGTAGCAACAAGACCACCGTCATGGAGGTGAAACGTCCTGGACATCATGTCGTGACCCAATACGGAATGGGGAATGCTCCTTACTACCAATGGGGCCGGAAGGATCCGTTCATGCCTGTCGCCGTTGCTGCAGGAGGACGCAACAAAGAATTCAGCAATACCGCCAACGGGGCCAGCGGTGTCACATTAGGTACAGCCATTAAGAATCCGGACCAATTCTATTCGAATACCAACGCAACCATCGCCTGGTTCAAAGATGCTCCTGCAGCAAATTTATGGTGTGCAGACATAAATTCAACTTTTGATCCCTCGACTGGTTCGGCCAAATCGAATGATGAGGCACGCAACCACCCGGTAGTGAAAACCATTTATGACCCTTGTCCGGCCGGCTATAGTGTTCCGACGTATGGAGCCTTCTCCTTCCGGACGGATGACCGTACCGAAGGGCATCTGCCGACCTACAGTAATAGTACTGGTGTGTGGACTGCGCCCTCGAATGTTATTTGTGATAGCTATTCAAATAAATATGCCCAACAGGCAGGTTTCTATGGATATGGTAACTGGAACATGGAAACGTATGCCACAGTTCTGGGCATAAAGGACGGCTATGCCCCTGACAGCTTCTACGGATTCCGTTTTTATGCAAATACCCAAGTCGAATACGCGAAGCCCAGTGGTTGGTCTTATACAGTGCCTTCTGCGATAACAGTGTCTTCCCCCTACATATTCTTGCCAGCACTGGGATACAGGACCTATCATGATGGTAAACTTCAGTATCGGGATACGTCTTTGCCTGGCACTGCTCCCGCAGGTTCAGATGGTAGGCGAGGATATTATTGGGCGGCATTGGAAAACGACAATTCTCAGGGCCTGTCATTTGACATTGAGCATTATTGGACGGAGAACAAGCATTCGCATTATATCAATGTCAAGAACTGGAGCCATTTCCCGCTGGCTGACGGCTGTTCCATCCGCCCGATGCAGAACGACAACTAGTTAAGGAGGAACGACGATGAAAAGAAATTTGACAATAATTCTTGCAGGCGCCGCGCTCCTCGCGCTGGCAGGCTGCAGCCGGGAGCCCCTTGCGGAGGAGCCCGGAACCGAGGTGCTGAACGCGGAAATCGTGGACGAGGCACTTACCAGGACCTCCTATGACGGGACGACGGGAAAGTTCGCATGGACGGCAGGTGACAAGATTGCGCTATACTTGGTGAAAGAGGGCCAGAATCCCCGGACGCAGGAAACGAAAGTAACCCCGACGACGGACCGCAAGGGAACCTTCGTATATTCGAAGGAGACGGGCTGGAGCCGGACGGGCTATGCCGTGTATCCGGCCGCAGTGGCAAAGTCGCTGACCGTGAACAATGCATTGACATTGACCCTGCCGGCTGCTTATGACCTCACCACTTCGACGTCGGTCCAGCTTCCGATGGTGGCGGTGAACAGCGGTGAGACCTCTAACTTGGCCTTCAAGGCGGCCTGCGGCCTGCTCCGCATCAAGTGCGAAGGTCTGACCTCGACCACGGTGACTGTAACGCTGGACAAAGGCATCACGGGCGACTTCGCCGTGGACAATCCGGGCTCTGCACCCACCATCTCGGCTGCAGAAGCGACCGCAAGCAATACGACCGTGACCTTCACCCTGCCTTCGGTCTCCACCTCTGCGGAACTGAACCTCCCGCTTCCTTGCGGACGCTATTCCAGCGTATCCGTGAGCAATGGGAGTTCGACCAAGACCGAGACAAGTCCCTTCACGATGGATCGCGGCGAGGGCAAGAAACTGCATATCACCTTCTAACCGAACGAATTGAGATGAAAACAAGACTCACAATCATAGCGCTGGGCGCGCTCGCCATGCTGGCCGGCTGCGCCCGCAGCGAGGTGGCTTCGGACGTGACGACGTTCAACCTGTCGGTTCGTGCGGAATCGGATGCGACGCGTGCGACAGTGAATGGCAGCGGCAACTTTGCCTGGACCTCCGGTGACCAGATTGCCGTACATTTAAGTACAGGGTATCAGAATGTTACCATTACGCCCGATAATTCATCCCCGCGATTTGGCACGACGCAGCTGACCGTTAACTCCACCGTCACCCGCGACGGCTACGCCATCTTCCCGGCGAGCGTGGCCGCAGGAACGGCCTCCGCTCCCACGGTGACCCTTCCGGCCTCCTACGACATCACGTCGGAGACCGCCACCGGCACCCCGCTGCCGATGGTGGCTGTGAACGACCCTGACAGTGACTTCCTGCACTTCCATCACGTGGGCGGCCTCGTCCGCATCGAGGGTCTCACCCTCCCTGCCGGTACCACCTCTGTGACAGTCACTTTCAACAAGGGGGTGACCGGCTCCTTCGTGGTGAGTGCTCCCGCGACGGCGGAACCGACGATTACGGCCGCCCCGGTTTCTGCTTCCAACAGTTCCGTGACCTTCGCCATCACCGGGACCCTTCCCACCGTGCTGAACGTCCCCGTTCCCTGTGGCGAGTATGCCTGGGTGAAGGTGTATGTCAATGATGCGACGGCTCCTTTCACCACCTTCGATGGCTTCACGCTTGGCCGCGCCCAGGGCATCAAGCTCACCCCTGCGGAACCGTAAGCGGGCAACCTATTGAAACAGAAAACTTTAATGTAGTGTATCAAACAATGAAAAGGAGAAAGAATTACGAATCTCCCGCTTCTCTCCAGCAGGTCGAAGTCCTGCTGGAGTTGGCGTTTCTAACCGAAAGCACCGTAGATGACGGCCTGCGGAACGGCGGTGTCTTTTCAAATTATCAAGAGAAAGGTCGGACCGTGACGGATGCTGATCTGGATAGCTGGGACTGATAAAAAACGAGACAGAGATGAAGAAGACAATAGTAGTTGCAATGGTGTTCGCCGCTTTCATGGCGGGTTCCGGATGCATCAAGGATAAAGAGAAAGACTTCGCCGAAGATCAAGTTTCATTCAGCGCGAATACAGGCGCTTTGGAGACGAGGACTGATTACGGCGAGGACGGTTCGGTCGGTGGAACTTCGGTCACTTACGTGAACTGGGTGGCGGGCGACAAGATCATGATTCTTTCCTCCACGGGTTCTAACGACACCTACACTGTCAGTGAAGATCACGACGGCAGTGATTCACAGGGAATCAGCAAGGGCAATGTGAACCCGGACAATTCCGGCATCGCCTGGGGGACCGGCGAACAGACTTTCTATGCGATGTATCCTGCCAATGTCTCCGGAAGCAGCCTGACATCTTCTGCCATGACCTGCGTTGTTCCCGTCACATGGACTCCGGCAAGTGAAACCGAACTCGGCCAACTTCCCTACGGCTACATGTTCGCAAAGGAGACGACCTCCCGGACCACCAGCGTATCCTTGACTTTCAATGCCAAGTTCACGTCATTTACCTTCACCCTGAAGAACCCCACGGCATCGCCGGTTACGCTGTCCTCCCTCAGCCTGAGCAGCGAAAACAAGGCGATGAGCGGCACCTTTACTGTCAATCCGAGTACCGGGGCGATCGCGTCTTTGCCTACTCCTGGTGCCAATAAGTCCGTTACGGTCGATTTCACCCTCCTGACCGACGGTGGTCTTGTCATCCCCGCCGGCAGCCAGGCCAGTCCGGGTACGAAGACATTCACCATCGTCACGGTTCCCGATACATTCAACGATTTGACGGTCACCTGCACCAATTCCGGGGGAGCTTCCCGCACCCTCGGCCTGAAGAAAGCCGGCACCTACCTATCCTTCGCTGCTTTGAAGAAGCATAATATCAGTATTACGTTACCGGACTTCGCCTCGTATGATTATGATTTCTCCGTCATTAACCCCACGGATTTGACTTATGCAGGTGGAACCGCACATGCAACTATCGTCAGTACGAAGACCCCTGCCGGCGGCAGCGCGCAGAGTGCCAGCTGGACTGTTGAGGGCTACTATACAGATGCCGCATGCACTGCGCCGGCTTCCGGATATACTTCCTTCCTGCCTAATGGAATTGACAACGGTTCTGGCGGAGGAAACGGGGACATCTCTTTCTCCTATGCGGCAGCTACTCCTTCAGCAGTGTCATCCAACTACCAGTCTGTCGCCGAAGCGGACATAGCGGCCAGTACTTTTGGCTCGGGGTCCAGCACGTCAAAGTATCTCAACCTTTCCAATCCGACGAATATGGAGTCAGATTACATCAGGGAGAGTGCCAACAGTTACATTGTCAATGGAGTGGGCTATTACAAGATTCCATTGGTGATGGGAAATGGGGTCAAGTTCAACCAAGCGAACACCGCAGCCTACGACGGAACCAATTTCATCAATTACAAAGGAAATACGGTTAAGAACACTGGCCCTTACCTCCATAACACCGGAAGTAATCCATATGCGGCCTATGTGGTCTGGGAAGACGTGAGCGGCCTGATTGAGGCGGATGCGTCATATAACCTTGCTGGGACTCCGATAGTGAAGGACAGTAAGGGTGTTTACTGGCTCCGTTTCCATGTCAACCAGGCGAAACAAGGCAACGCCGTCATCGCCGTCACCGACGGTACAAATGTCATGTGGAGCTACCACATCTGGGTGACGAATTATATCCCTCAGAATTATCCGGGCGGAGGATCAGCGGATGGAAGAGTATATAATACATCTTATACTGTTATGCCTGTTAACCTAGGGTGGGTTTATGATAACTCAGGCTCCACAAGTAATGTCTATCCGGGTGCTTGTGTGTATGTGAAACTAAGGCAAGTCGGCGGTAAGGAGGCTGTAATGAAAGTTGAAAGGCCAAGGTATTCGGAAACAACCACCACAGAGGCAAGCACTGACAGTCCTTATGGCGGATATAGCCCATACTATCAATGGGGAAGGAAAGATGCATTTTGGCCTGGAACATGTCCTACAAATGATACTAAAGGAAGAAACGTCACTACATATGGAAAGAATCCTGCGAGTGCATCCTCAACGAATACACCAGGAAGTGGCAATTCCACATCTACTTCAGGGATAACAACGAGTATATCAAATCCGCATCAATTCATCACCGCTAGTCCTTGGTGGGGAGCTTCCGATAAGCATGACCTATGGAACAAGGGGCAAACATCTTATTTGACATCTTCTTCTTCAACCAACAAAACGATATACGATCCTTGTCCAGTAGGTTATTGTATACCATGCCTCGATACTTTTAATAATTATACGGGAACTAGTACTGGTACAGTTGTGTTTAAGTCTTTAGGCATAGCAGATCAAGGCGGAGTTTACTTCCATAATTGTGGTTATAGGGATAAATCTGGAAACCTCATTTCAAGACTTGTCTCTGGTAGTTCTGGTAGTAGTTTTAATTTCGGAATGTGTGCCTTATCAGGGTCATATGATCGTACAAATGCTTACTATTTGTATTTTATAAACAGAACCTCCGCATGGACTGTAACTCCTAAAGCTCATAGCTATCAAAACTCGGCTGGTTATACAGTCCGTCCCATGCAGGACCCCACTTTCGACCCCACCGACGACGGCACCTTCCGCTCCACGGGTCCGGACATCAATTGGGTAAACTAATAACTTGACTGTGAAAAACTTACTTGATAATAACAAATAAACATATCATGGCAGAGAAAAGACAGTACCACACCCCGTTGGCCCTTCAGGCGATTCCGCTCGCCCTGGAGGAGGAAATGCTGGCGGGCCAGTCCGCGGTCATGCAGGTCATTGCCGCGGGACAGGACTATTTTGAGTGGAATACCGATATAGAGGACATCTACACCGTGGATGACTGGCTGTTTGACTAACGTAAGGGAGGAAATGGAAATGAAACAGAACAGATGGATCATGGCCTTCCTCGCGGGAGGTGCTCTGCTGGCGGCCGCGGGCTGCGAGCAGGAACAGTCGGTGAACGAAGTGGGGACGCCCGGCTCTCCAATCGTGTTCACGGCGGCGACCAGCTACGTGAACGGCGATGGAACGCGTACCGAGTACAGCGGTGTCGTGTACGGAGATGACAACAAGATCGAGCGCATCGACTGGGTGCCCAATACGGATAAGTTCACGGTGAACTACCAGCACGGGAGCAGCAGCGAAGGCGCTGACTTCCTGGTGACCAGCGCGTCGGTGGACAGCTACAACAGCAACGCCTCGGTGACGGCCGTTTCCGACCGCCTCATCTGGGCCGACGGAACCGACCACCGCTTCTACGCGATGTACCCTTCGCATGCGATGAACGACAAGGGCGCCCTGACCGGGAACGCGTTCTCGGCCACCCTTTACCCGCAGCAGAACCAGACCCATCAGAAATCGGTCACTGTGAATGCATCGGCAGGAAGCGGTACCTACACCTACGACCGCTGGCTCCCGGACATGAAGTACGCCTACATGGTGGCCTATGCCGACCCGACTCTGGGTATCAGCGGCAACGGTGTCACCCTCCCCTTCCGTCCGGCGGTGACCACCTTTGAGTTCCGTCTCCGCCGCAACGCCGGCGAGTCGGGCTCCCGGGTCAAGCGCTTCATCCTCAGCTCCTCCACGCAGGCGCTGACGGGTGACTTCAGCTTCTCGATTACTGGCGGCGACGTCCGCGGTGCGACCTGGGGCACGGTCACCGTACCCGTCCGCACCGAGGCCAATAGCGCCATCATCGTGGACTTCACCACGAATGATGCGACAGGTGTTGAACTCCCGTCCGAGACGGACTCCAAGTACCTGGACTTCACCGTCTTCGCCCTCCCGGTGGACCTGAGCGGCCTGAGCATCCGCCTCGAATACATGGACGGCGGCGCCCGCGTCCTCCCGTTGAAGGACAAGAACGCCCTCGGCGAACTGGGCGACTGGCACGAATTCATCGGCGCGAAGAAATACGTCTTCACGAACTCCCACGTCCCCGGCGACGACGAGTACACCTACCATATCGACAACCTCTCCTGCGAGGAGATGGATGGGATGGGCATCATCTACGTGGACACCGACGCCCTCGGTGCGGCCGCCTCTGCCCCCGTACAGTTCGATACCTATAAGAAGAGCCGTTCCGGCGGGAAGATCTACGTCCCCATCGGGATCGTCGAATACTCCGCGAGCCCGGACGGCGGCTGGACCGAGTGGGACCAGACCGGCCGGCCTGCGGCCTTTGCCGACCCGTTCGCCCCTTCGAAGGTGACCTCTGAAGGCATCCGCGACAAGGCCGACGCCTCCATGGCGGCGTTCGAACCCGGCTCTGAAATCTATACGGAGGAGATTGACGCCGGCCAGTACCATACCGCCATCCTCCGCAGCCGTGGCAACGTGGGCAGCGAGTCCAACCCGCGTGACCTTTCCCTCTATACGACCGACGGCAAGGCGCGCAGCGGAAACAAGCGCGTCACTGCGAACTGCTACGTGGTGGGCAACCCCGGCTGGTTCAAGTTCCCCCTGGTGTACGGCAACGCCATCGACCAGGTGAAGATCGCCGGCGAGGGTGTCAATACGGACGCCTTCAACCCGGGCGCCCTGACAACGGACAATTTCATGCCCACCTTCCAGAACTATCTGGGCGAAGGCATCACCTCGCCGTACGTGCTGGACGACACGGGCCTGACCGCCGGTGAGGTGGAGGCGGTCATCGTCTGGAGCGACGCCGGCCCGAACGCCGCGGAGTCCTCCGGCCATGAGGTGGAGCAGATCACCAACAACGACGTGGAGGTCCTTTCCGACGACCACGGTTACATCCGCCTGTTCCTCGACAGGACGAAGATCCACCAGGGCAACATCCTGATCGCCCTGCGGAAGAAGTCCGACCAGACCATCCTCTGGAGCTGGCACATCTGGGTGAGCGACCTCGCGATGAAGGCCGTCCGCATGAGCAACGAGAACACGCAGGTGTCTACGACCCCGGTTCGCGCCTACACCGACTTCCTCCAGTACAACATCGGCTGGTGCGAGGAAGGGATGACGAAGATCCACTCCTACAGCCGCGAGCCCTACTATGTGCGCGTGACGCAGGTCGATGAGTTCGGCAACCACGAGGTGCAGGTGTTCAAGGTGATCGAGCGCGGCGGCGTGGAGGTGGATGCGGCGATGTCCTCCGGCACCTACTACCAGTGGGGCCGCAAGGACCCGTTCCTCCCC
>Ga0247611_10004785_pt1 | contig 18461 bp, 16 predicted proteins | sample 177DNAGHGhighgp2_FD_192422 | JGI IMG/M metagenome (GOLD analysis project Ga0247611, IMG submission 192422) | Sheep rumen microbial communities from Palmerston North, Manawatu-Wanganui, New Zealand - 1770 DNA GHGhigh gp2 | ecosystem: Host-associated > Mammals > Digestive system > Stomach > Rumen... | reverse complement strand
TGGCAATGTCGGCAAGTGGAACATCGACTTCAGTGCAGATTTCTATCAGTCAGCGTCTCTTAAAGAGATGGAAGGCGGCACCGAAGGCTCGACCACAGTCAGTAGCCAAACCAACTCCGATAATCGACTTTTGGCTGAGAAACTGGTCATCACGGCCCCTGTACCTAAGGGCGAATTGACCTTTGGCGAAGAAGCCTCCTCTGTACATCGCACTCATGACTTTATTCAGAGTGGCTTCTCGGCCGATGGCCATGTTCGCCAGCAGACCTATATCTGGTCGCTTTTTGCTAACTACGCCTTAAAATTGGGCAAATTCTCAATCAATGCCGGCCTGCGCTGGCAGAACGAGTATAACCAGTATGAAAGTAACGAGCAGCACAATGCAGAGATGAGTCCTGATTATTCCTTTCTGATACCCCGCCTCTCTATTTCCTATATTACTGACCACTGGCAGCATAGGTTGGCTTACAATTGTACTCGTTTTAATCCGAATTACGGATTCTTCTCCACCGCGGTCAATTACCGCAGCAAGTATGAGTATGATACAGGCAATCCCTATTTGAAGCCCATGACAAAACATAGTTTCACTTGGAGCTCTTCTTGGAAATGGATTTATGCCGAGGTCTTTTATGAAGACATCAAGAATAATATACGTTCGTTCCAGACCGCCTATGACGACGTGAACCATCCAGGCGTTGTCATCATGGACTATCGCAATACAAAGATGGAATACTATGGTATCACTCTGAACTTCTCGCCTAAGGTGGGCATCTGGCAGATGAACTATTCAGCAGATCTCTATTTTTGTAATGAAGATGTTTATCGGTTGGGGATGACCCACAAGTGGAACGGGTTAGTTTCCAGTTTCTCGCTTGATAACACGTTGATGTTGCCACACGATTGGCTCTTGAATGTGAATGGGATGATCACGCCTTACTGTGAATCTGGCCCCAGTCAGACAGAAGCCAGTGGAAGCCTTAATCTGCGCATAGGCAAACAATTTCTGAAGGATAAGAGTCTGAGCATCGCTTTGGTTGCCAAGGATATCCTACGCACGCAATCAAAAGAGCAAGTCGCTTATGGGGGTATCAACTTCCGCACCCACTACCATGAGTATCAAGATAAGCGCCGCATCGGCATCGACCTCTCCTGGAAGTTCAATGCCACCCGCAGCCGCTATAAGGGAAGCCACGCCGGCCAAGACGAGCGCAACCGCCTGTAATCAATGTCATGCAAGAAATGGCTTCAACATATCGCCTAATGCAGTCCACCCTCTCACCAAGGGCAGCGAGAGGGTGGAAGATGGACTACTGTTCATTTGCGCATCAATTTGATGTACCACTCTTCATCGGGAGAGTGTCCCCAAAATACTTTGCCATCACCTCCGAGGTCCCATTGGTTTGTTACTTGAATCAAGAGGGAAGGCAAGCGATCGTAATTACTGGTCTTGATCATCATTCGTTCCATGTGACGGAACTTGCGATGGCAAAACTGTTTCCCGCGTTTTTGAGACTGACAGCAACAAAAAGTGCTGACGGGAGTCTTTTTTCTGCTTCTGCTCATTATGCCTGTAATGTTATGAGTGGGCACAGCTATTGCTTATTGTGCCACTCCGTTAAACATTACGAGGCTTTAGTGGAGAATAATCTCCTGTTCAATAGTAATTGTTCCATATTATTGTTTTCGAATAGATGTCGTCTTTTATTAAGGTTTCATCTCATTGAACATCGCAGTATCGCTGTCAAACAATTCGAGGATTTCAGCAATATGTGGATTCGTGCGTTGTGCAATCAGCGCAATATACTCACTTTGGCCATTTTCTCCTTTGATCTCTGCTGTTCTAATGACGTAGTGCTTTTATTGCTCTGCACCATTAAACCATCTCAAGAAAAGCCGTGCACGTTGTGCTTGTTTTCCGCCCTCAGTACTGCAAAGGTAAAGAAGAATGTCTGGATTTTCTCTAAAGAATTCTTCAATGATGCAGATGATAGTCTTGGGTATTTTGGGATCATTGGGAGACTTGAGATGACTGGGATTGGTAAGATTAAACCAAAAGACTGAGAAGTAGGGGTTGTCCTCTTGGTCAAAGGTTATGATGTATTCTACATCATGATCAGTCCTGAAATGCAGACGACCCGAAATTTCTGCTACAGTGTAAGGCGACAGCAAATTAATGTTGTTGATATTGAGAGGATTCATGACTTAATTCCATTCAATATCATAATAGCCAGACTCTGCGGCCTCCTTTTTGCGGCGTTGACGCTCGGCATACCATTCTTCGGCTTCTTTCTGCCGCCTTGCTTTGATTTCGCGGCCACGAGCCAACAACGCAAGGATATCCTCACGTGTGAATTTCCTTATAGGTTCTTTTCCGTCCATATCTCACCATTTTATGGTTTGTTTGTTGCAAAGTTAGCATGTTATTTCTGACTTTGCAAATATTATTCCAATAAAAGGCGAGAATGAGCTACTGAATGAAAAAAGATTTAAAAAGTGACGGTCGCGGGTGGATGCACCTGCGACCGTCGATGGGGCCTAATTAGGGTTATTGATGATTGTAGTCCTTGGTCCTTAGTTTTTAGTCCTTAGTTGGCGGATGCCAACTGTTAACTATTAACTATTAACTCACTTGATGATTCCCATCTGCTTGCCGATCTTGATGAAGGCGTTGATGCACTTGTCGAGGTGCTCACGCTCGTGACCGGCCGATACCTGAACGCGGATGCGGGCCTGGCCCTTGGGAACAACGGGATAGTAGAAACCGGTGACGTAGATGCCTTCCTTCTGCAGCTCGGCAGCGAAGTCCTGCGACAGCTTGGCGTCGTAGAGCATCACGGCGCAGATGGCGCTCTGGGTGGGCTTGATGTCGAAGCCAGCGGCGATCATCTTGTCGCGGAAGTAGTTCACGTTATCGACCAGCTTGTCGTGCAGGGCGTTGCTCTCCTTGAGCATCTTGAACATCTCGATGCTGGCACCTACGATGCCGGGAGCGATGCTGTTGCTGAACAGGTAGGGACGTGAACGCTGACGCAGCATGTCGATGATCTCCTTGCGGCCAGTGGTGAAACCACCCATGGCACCGCCAAATGCCTTGCCCAGCGTGCCGGTGAACACGTCGATGCGGCCATACAGGTTGAACTGCTCGGCTACGCCGTGGCCGGTGGGACCAACGACACCTGCCGAGTGCGACTCATCGACCATGACCATGGCGTCATATTTCTCGGCCAGGTCACAGATCTTGTCCATGGGAGCCACGTTGCCGTCCATCGAGAACACACCGTCGGTGGCGATGATGCGGAAGCGCTGCTCCTGGGCCTGCTTGAGGCACTCCTCGAGCTCGCCCATGTCGGCGTTGGCATAGCGGTAGCGTTTGGCCTTGCACAGGCGCACACCGTCGATGATCGAAGCATGGTTCAACGAGTCGCTGATGATGGCGTCCTCCTCGGTCAGCAGGGCCTCAAACAGGCCACCGTTGGCGTCAAAGCATGAGCCGTAGAGGATGGCGTCCTCGGTGTGGAAGTAGTCGGCGATAGCGGCCTCAAGTTCCTTGTGGATATCGCTGGTACCGCAGATGAAGCGAACCGACGACATGCCGTAGCCGTGGTGAGACATGGTCTCGGTAGCGGCCTTGATCAGGCGGCTGTTGTCGCTCAGGCCCAGATAGTTGTTGGCACAGAAGTTCAGCACCTCGTCATTGGGCTTTACCTTGATGTCGGCGCGCTGCGGCGTGGTGATGATACGTTCGTTCTTGTACAAACCGGCAGCCTGGATGTCGGCGAGCTCCTTCTGGAGATGTTCCTGGAATTTTCCAAACATGATTAAAAATTTATTTAAAATGGTTTGACATTAAATTAGGTTCAATTAGATGATGCAAAGGTCTAAAAAAATCGTGAAACACGGAATAGTTTTTCACGATTTTTTCACCTCAATCGTTGTCGGCACTCGAGAGCACGTTGCCCTGGCGCAAGAGTGTGTAGGGTTGCTGGTGCTCCTGGGACGACTCGGGTTGTGCTGTGGATTGCTGGGAGCGGTCGCGGCGCTTGCGGTGATGCCAGCGGGTGCTCACGGGCTCGTCGTCCTGGGCGGCGACCTCGGTGGCCTTGACGGGCATGCTGCCATCAAGGCGGTGACCGCCGTTGAGGGCATAGAGCTCATATTGCTCAATGATGTTGATGAGTTTGTTGGGATAGTCCTTGTCTTGGGCATAGCCGCAGTCGCGCAGGCCCTGTGCCCAACTGCGGTAGTCGGTCACGTCAAACTCATACAGGACGCTGTAGCGCGGACCCGTCAAGAACTTGGCATGGTCCAGAAAGGAGTCCTCGGGGCAGCCATACTTGCGGTAGCCCACCTGCTTGAGGGTGTCGCTCTGGCCATATACCTCACCCTTCCAGTGATAGGCCTTGATGCCGAAGTGGTTATTGGCCTCCTGGGCCATCTTGCTCTGGCCGACGCTGCTCTCGAGGATGCCCTGTGCCAGGGTGATGCATGCGGGAACACCAAATTCCTGCTCGTACTGCAAGGCGACGGCCTTGTAGCGCTCGATGTAGTCTAAATATCGCTGATGTTTGGTCTGTGCCTGCCCCGAAAAGGCGCAAAACAGCACAAAAATCAAGCAAAAAAGGAAATTTTGCTTGTTTATCGGGAAAAAATCTATAATTTTGCGTTCAAAGTAAAAACTCATAATCTTTTTTATGGACGAAAAGAAAATCACCACAAAGGTAAGGGTTTATTCTTATAATGAACTCACCGAAGAGCAAAAAAAATTAGTTGACATGGCTCGCGAGGCCACGATGAACTCCTATTCACCCTACAGCAACTTCAAGGTGGGTGCGGCATTGCTGCTCGACAACGGCGAGGTTTTCATCGGTGCCAATCAGGAGAATGCAGCCTTTGCCGGCATCTGTGGTGAGCGTTCGGCGCTCTATGCCGCCGGAGCCAAGTTTCCTGGCGTGCCGGTCAAGGCGGTGGCCATCACGTCCTATACACGTGGCGAGTTTGTCGAGGAGCCCACAGCTCCCTGTGGCGTGTGCCGCCAGGCATTCCTGGAGTTTGAGAAGAATGGCCATGCCATCGAGCTGATTCTCGCTGGCCGCGAGAAGATCTACATCCTGGACAGCATCATCTCAACGATGCCGCTGTCGTTCACCGAGTTCTAACAGATCTTACTTGAAAAACTTGCTGTGTCGGATGAAGATGTAGCCCATGGCCATCAGCAGGACCGACACGGCGATGGCAAACGGGAAACCGTGGGGCCAATTCTCCATGCCGTTGGGCACGTTCATGCCATAGTATCCTGCAATCACCGTGGGAATCATCAGCAGGATGGTGACCACGGTGAGGGTCTTCATGATGCGGTTCAGGTTGTTGCCGATGATTGATGAGTAGGTCTCCTGCTGGCGGTCCAGGATGTTGCTGTAGATCTCGGCGGTGTCGAGTGCCTGTTGTGTCTCGATCTCGACATCCTCGAGCAGGTCCTGGTCGTGGGGCAACGAGCGCAGGCGCATCTTCAATCGCGCCAGCACGGTGGCGTTGCCCTTGATCGAGGTGATGAAGTAGATCAAGAACTTGCCGATGCCCATCATGCGCATCAGCTCGTCGTTGTCCATCTTCCTCTCCAGGCGATCCTCGGCGGCATTCATCATGTTGCTCATCTGCTTGAGGTACTTGAGGTACCACACGGTGGTCGAGAGCATCAAGGACAGCAGCAGGTCATGCCCCTTGCAGCCGTTAAAGCGCCGGCGGCGGCTCCAGGCGATGAAGTCGTCGAGCACCTCGTTGTCGTAGTAGGACACCGTGATGAACACGTCGTCGCGGATGAGGATGGCTAGCGGGGCAGTGGAGAAGATGGTCTCTGTGTCATCGTCGGTGTGCTTGCGCGGCACGCGGATGAACACCAGCATCCATCCGGCATCGTGATCCACGCGGGGACGTTCCTCAATATCCTCGGCATCGTGGATGAAGTCCAGGGGCACGTCAAAACGCTCCTGGAGCACCGACAGCTCGTCGGCAGTGGGATTGTCCACCTTGACCCAGCAGCCCGACTTCCACAAGTTGATCTCATCGAAGCCCTCCTTGCATTTCCAATAACTGATCATTTCCTCAAATACCTGTTAGAAAATGCAAAGTTACAGCATTTTCTTGAAAAATGAAAAAATCAAGACTGTATTACGGGCTGCAAGCCCGTAATATTATGATGGCAGTGGCAAAACAAGAGGGCTTCGACACCAGTTGCTGCAGCCCCTCGGTAGGTTCATTTGGAAAACGTCTCATTTAATCACCCGTCATGCCACTACTCGTCGCCAAATGAGCTGACGATAAATACGTTCACGATGGGTCCCGAAATGTCATCCACGTAGATGCTAACGCGCTGATTGTCTATCCAAACCTGCAGCCCCAGGTCATAGAAGCCAATGACGTCCTCGCTGTGGCCCTTGCCATCGGCATCCATCATGTAGAGGGAGTCGATTTCGTCCGGACCATCGATTTGTATCAATTGCAGGAATTCCTCATAGGACATCCCGATCAATTCCACCCCTTGATAGATGCACGACGACAGGCAACGGATGGTGTAGATGGTGCCATCCTCGTTGCACCACAAGTCGATGTCCTCGTCGTCGAAGTGGTAGGTGTCGCTGAGGAATGTGGGCTCGAAGTGCCGCAGTGTGTGTGGCTTGTCGATATACTCCGCCACATTGCACCCCAGCTTGAAGCCATTGTACCCCACGTTGGGCACCAGTCCCGTTTTCTCGTTCTCTTGCATAGTGGTTTAACCTGTTTGTCGCAAAATTATATAATTCTCCCCACAATCACCTCCTTTTGAGAAAATTAATCCGTTTCCACTCGATTATAATCATTGCTATCAAGGGAAGTTTAGCAGACCGCTGGCCTTGTCGGATTATCAAAAAAAGCGAGAGGGCCTCACGTGGTGTGTGGCTCTCTCGTTTAGTTGTTGGGGAAACGTCAGGCGGAATTAGCAGCCCAAGCGCTTCTCGAGGTTGGTGCGGATGGCCTGGATGAAGTCGGCGCTGTTCACGGCCTTGGCCTCAACACCCTCCATGAGGTTGACGAGGTAGTTAAGGTTCTTCTTCCCCGTCAAGGTCTTTCATCGATAGTTATGTAGTTATTAAAGATGCTTTGAATGATTAAATTAACGTCCGCAAGAGTCACTTCGCCATCGCCGTTAGCATCATAGTTAAGATCGTTGATTGCGAGCAGGATAGCATCAATGAGCGCATTCACATCAGCGATGCTAACCTCTCCGTCACCATTGATGTCACATGGGTTAATCTCTGGTTCTCTCTCAAAGAATTTCTTCCATACATCGTTCATGCGATAGGATTGTTCTGATTCTGGCGGAACAATCAGTAAAGCTTTTTTATAGGTATTGTTGTCAAACGTGTATTCGTTAATCATTGGTGGTGTCGTTGCGTGACAAGTTACCGTGTCAACATACAGCATATGCCCTTCCTCGTCAACATAAAATTCATCATGCCCTCCGATTCCTAACAACATATTATCGATGGCTTCAACGTTCTCACCGATAATGATATGGTTTAAATTAGGGCAACCCGCAAAAAGGTAATAAGGGTCAATGAGGTAATGATCATAGTGGCAATTAGTTGCATTCCAGTATAATGTAGTAAGGTTTGTGCATTTGTAAAATGCCCTTTCTCCGATGCTTGTGACCGATTGAGGAATCGTTATGCTCCTAAGCGGCGTTCCGTAAAATGCATAACTACCGATAGTGGTCACCGAGTTGGGAATCATCACGCCCGCAAGCGCTGTTCCTGTAAATGTTGAGTTACCAATTTTTGTAACCGTATTGGGAATTGTCACGCTCTTCAAGCTCGTACATTCAGAGAAGGTACCGCTCCCGATAGTGGTAACTCCATGGGGTATTTCTATACTTGTCAAGCCAGTACAACCATAAAAAAGATTTTCATGGAGTTCTGTAATCTGATCTGGAATATCAATACTCGTTAGGCCTGTACAACCCCTAAATACTTCAGCGCCGATGCTGGTGATTGAATTGGGTAACTCAATGCTTGTCAAGCCTGTGCAATTCTTGAACGCACTATTGCCGATTCCTGTCATAGAATTGGGTATTGCCACTTCGGTTATTTTGGAATTCTGGGCAAAGCCATGAGGTAGTAACTGGACTTTTGGGCCAATAGTAACATGCTCGATATTGTTGGTGTACATCTGTCCGTTATACGGACAGTTAATCGCATTCCAGGTAAGGTCTGTCAACTTTGTGCAACCGCTGAATGCATACCCGAGGCAGTCGTTGACTGATTCGGGAATGGTCAACTCGGTTATCTGGGAGTCTTTGGCAAAGTTGGCTGGTAATATCCCGACATTTGGGCCAATGGTCACACGCTCGATATTCTTGGTATACATATCACCGTTTGTCGCACAGTTAACCGCATTCCAGGTAATGTGTGATATCTTAGTGGATTTTGAGAATGCGTTTTCGCCAATGGCGGAGACCGATTCGGGGACCGTTAACTCGGTGATTAGGGATTCATAAAGAAATGATGTTGGCAGGACTTCGACACCTGCCCCAATGGCCACATGCTCAATATCACGAGTTCCTATATACCAATTATTGAAATAGTTATGAGAGTAAGTTGGCCTATTAAGCATGGGACAGTTTATAGCGTTCCAAGTTAGGTCTGTTATCCAGGTCCCGTTATTTATAAGTCTGTCATATTTATCAGGGTAAACACCGCCAAATGCACCTTTCCCGATTTCTTTAACTGAGGTGCCGATAATGAGACTCTTTAGATTATAGCACCACCCAAAAGCCTCTTCACCAATAGTAATAACCGAGTTGGGTATAGTTACGCTCGTCAAGCCATCGCAGCTCTTAAAAGCTTCTTTCCCAATTTCTTTTATGGTGTTGGGCATAGTTACGCTCGTCAAGCCATCGCAGTAACTGAATGCACCTTGATAAATTCCCTCCACGGTGCAACTGAGAGGGATGATCTTTTCTACCCAATTCCAATCGTCATCATAGCCATAATAGGTGTATTTTACTGTTTCGGTCGCTGGGATACTGATATCGCCCGAATATTTATTATCTCCAGTAGAATATTCATCAATTTTGGCGCTCACATAACATTTAACTACATCCGGATTATCTTCGGGACCTGTGACTAAACAATAAAAAGACAAGCCACTATTTTGGCCAATACCATGTAACCACCATGTTTCTTCATCAGCATATAAATCAAAAAATGAGTACGCTAGCAGTGCCGTCAACACGGCCATTCGTGTCAGGAGTTGTACATGTTTCATACCAGAAAGACGTGATAACCAGGGGTGCCTCAGTCCATGACAACCCAATTAATAAACAAAAAAGACGTGGACTGAATTTGCCACACCTTCGTTGGAGGTCCTGAGAAAACCTTGAAGTGCAGATGTACAAAAACGGCCCACGCATATAGCGCAGAAACCGCTTTGTAATTCTTCATACTTCTGTTTGAAATTTCTCAGGTTCCCAACGAGAGCGAAAAGCAAAACGCTTCTTTTTTCTAATATGTCTTGTTGAAGACTTATCTTCAACAATTTGCAAAAATAGTAAGATTATTTCTAATATGAAAGAATTTAATCGAAAAATGTAAGACACTTGTTCATTTTGATTTATCTTTGCAGTACCGAAAAAATGAAAATACCAGTCTTAAATAGTGTAAAGGCTATAGAACACCAGTATAAGACAGGTGAGGAGCCTGTCTTGGTAATGTGTTCCGATATGAATGCGTATATCTGCAAGTATATGCGCTCAACGGCTGCATCCTATAAATTGGTCTCGGAACTAATTGGCAGTGAGATGGCTCGAATTTGGCATCTCAATTCTCCAGAAACAGCAATAGTCAATATTAAGCCTGACCATTGGAATGGGCTAAGGTCATCACACAGCATGACGGCTCCTGCTTTTGGCTCAAAGAAAAAGATGGGAGTCATAGATATTACACCTGCAACGATAGGTGAAATTGAAGACTTGCCGATAACTTTTGCCCAACTGTTGCATATAGCATTGTTCGATTTCTGGATGGCTAATGAAGACCGTAATGCGAATAATGCCAACCTGATGTATGATATAGTCAAACATCTATTTGTTCCGATTGATTACGGTTGTGTGTTTAATACTGCAACCTATGATTATCCGCTGTCCCAGTTGACGATAACCGATTCAATCTTGTCCTCTGAGCTTTTTGAGGTATTACTCTCACACCACCGAACTTCTCTACCGACTATAATTGTTGATCTGGATAGGGCTTATGCTCTAAATGTCGGCCGGTGTATGGAGAGAGTTTCAAAAATTATTGACATGATACCAGTGGAATGGAATGTGCCCAGAGGAATTATCGCTAAAAAAGTGAGCGAGTTGCTTGATCCAGATTGGTATGACCAAGTCTGGCTTAATTTTATGGAATGTCTTAGTGAGAGAATTAGCTTATGACCAATTCATTGAAATACAGTATCATCTATGGCGTGATTAATCCCGAATCATCAGAACAAATCAGCCTGGGAATCGTTATTATCGATGGTGACGAGATTAGTGTGCGCTATTCCGAGAAGAAGATGAGTACACTCAAGATTCTGTGTGGTGAGGAAGAGTATAAGTTCGCTTCACGGGTTGTCCGGTCAATGAGTTTCCCGTCGATTTCCAATGTTGAGTACATGACGCGTTATTCCAACAACCTGATAGCCTTGTCTCCCATTATGAGTGTGGATCTTGAGCCCAGCGAGAAGAACAAGAAATGGCTTTACCGCAATTATGTCTATGCGGGAGCTTAACCGATTCTCATGAGCATAGATAAAGCGAGAGGGCCTCACGTGATGTGGGGCTCTCTCGTTTGGTTGTCGGGGAAACGTCAGGCGGGATTAGCAACCCAGGCGCTTCTCGAGGTTGGCGCGGATGGCCTTGATGAAGTCGGCGCTGTTCACGGCCTTGGCCTCAACACCCTCCATGAGGTTGACGAGGTCCTTGGTCACGATGCCGGCGTTCAGGGTGTCGAAGCAAGCAGCCTCGAGCTGGTCACCGAAGTTCATGAGGTCCTTCAAGCCGTCCTTCTCGCCGCGCTTGCGCAGGGCACCGCTCCAGGCAAAGATGGTAGCCATGGGGTTGGTCGAGGTCTCCTCGCCCTTGAGGTACTTGTAGTAGTGGCGGGTAACGGTACCGTGGGCAGCCTCATACTCGTAGTTGCCGTCGGGGCTAACCAGCACGCTGGTCATCATTGCCAGTGAACCGAAAGCGGTGCTGACCATGTCGCTCATCACGTCGCCGTCGTAGTTCTTGCAAGCCCAGATGTAACCACCCTTGCTGCGGATCACGCGAGCAACGGCGTCGTCGATGAGGGTGTAGAAGTACTCCAGACCCAGCTTCTCGAACTCGGCCTTATAGTTCTGCTCATAAACCTCCTCAAAGATGATGCGGAACTGAGCGTCATACTTCTTGCTGATGGTGTCCTTGGTCGAGAACCACAGATCCTGCTTGGTGTCGATAGCATACTTGAAGCAGCTGTGAGCAAACGAACGGATGGACTTGTCCAGGTTGTGCATGCCCTGGAGGACGCCCTCGCCCTTGAACTCGTGGATCACGATCTCCTCGTGCTTGCCGCTAACGCCGTCAAAGACCAACTTGGCGGTACCGGGCTCGTCGGCACGCAGCTCAACACTCTTGTAAACGTCGCCATAGGCATGACGAGCGATGGTGATGGGCTTCTCCCAGTTCTTCACAACGGGGTGGATGCTGGGGATAGTGATGGGAGCACGGAAGACGGTACCGTCGAGGATCGAACGGATGGTGCCGTTGGGGCTCTTCCACATCTCGTGCAGCTTGTACTCGTCCATACGCTTCAGGTTGGGGGTGATGGTGGCGCACTTCACAGCAACACCATACTTCTTGGTAGCCTCGGCGGCCTCAACGGTGATCTTGTCACCAGTCTCGTCGCGCTTTACCAGACCCAGGTCGTAGTACTCACTCTTGAGGTCAACAAAGGGAAGAATCAGGTCGTCCTTGATCATCTTCCACAGGATGCGGGTCATCTCGTCACCGTCCATCTCCACGATGGGGGTCGTCATCTTAATTTTTTCCATTTTAATTGAATAAAATCAGTTTCGTTTATAATTGATTGATAAATTGTTGTTTGATGTGTTTACGAGTCCAGGTTAAGGCAAAGTCTCTAAACCCTAAGTTCTAAACTCTAAACTTCTGGTTCTGGGCCTAAGCCCAGAACCAGAATGATTTACTTCTTCTGCGAAGCGTAGAAGTTCATCAGGCAGCCCTCGGCGAGGATGGTGCGCTCGTCCTGGGTGAGGTTCTGGAAGAACAGGTGCAGGTCATGCACGCCGTCGGCAGCGATAACCTTGGCATCGATCTCCTCCTTGCCACTGATGATGGCCTCACGGATGCTGGGAACAAATACCATGTCACCGGGGTTGTAGTTGAACTCAACATCGGGAGCGATGGTGAAGGGAACGATACCCCAGTTGATGCAGTTGCTGCGATAGCGCTTGGTGGCATACTCGTAGCAGATGTTGGCGTCGCCGCCCAGCACCTTCTGGCACGATGCAGCCTGCTCGCGGGCCGAACCGTCACCGGGCTTGTGGGCAAATACGCAAGAGCCGAACGAGGTGTTCTCGGCCTTGGCACCAACCTTGGCCAGAGCGTCGAGCACGTGCTGCGGGCACTTGCCGTCGCGACGCTCGTGATCCTGCTCCTGGATGCGCTTGCTCAGGCCAACGTACTCGGGCACGCGGCGCGACAGGGCGAACTCAGAGAGCTTCAAGGGGTTGGAGCGGTAGCTCGAGGTCTCACCGCTGGGGATCAACTCGTCGGTGGTGGTCACGCTGTCGTGGATAACGGCTGCCAGCTCGAGCAGCATGTTGTCCTCCATAGCATACATCTTGGGCCAGTCCTTGATGTTGGGACCATAGCGCAGCTCGACGTCGGCCTCGGCCTTGCCGTAGCCGTAATAAACGCGGCGCTCATAGATCTTGGCGTCGTACTCGTAGGGCTTGTGGTCGTCGGTGTAGTCCACGTCGGTGGCAGCGGTGATGACGCCTCCGTTAGCTGCGGTGGCAGCGATCGAGCGGGCATCCATCAGGGCAACCAGCGAGATCTGACCCTGGCCGGGCTTGGAACCCTCGCGGTTGGGGAAGTTGCGGGTGGTGTGGCGGATCGACAGACCGTTGTTGCTGGGCACATCACCGGCACCGAAGCAAGGACCGCAGAAGGCGGGCTTGATGATCGTACCAGTCTCGAGCAGCTCCTCAACGATGTGCTGGCGAACAGCTGCCATGTAGACGGGAACCGACTGGGGATAGGCGCTCATGGTGAAGTAGTCGTTGCCGATGCTCTTGCCGCGCATGATGCTGGCAGCAGCGCTCAGGTTGTCATAGGTACCGCCCGAGCAACCGGCGATGATACCCTGGTCGGCCTGAACCTTGCCGTCCTTCATCACCTTGTCAACGAGGTCGCACTGCACCTTGTCGCCAAAGCGCTTCTTGGTGTCCTCCTCGACCTTGCGCAGGATCTCGACGGGATTGGCCTGCAGCTCGTGGATGGTGAATGCGTTGCTGGGGTGGTAGGGCAGGGCGATCATACACTCCTGAGTGCTCAGGTCGATCTTGATCATGCTGTCATAGTAAGCCACCTCACCGGGCTGGAGAACCTTGAAGTCCTCGGGACGCTTGTGAATCTCGTAGTGGTGCTTCACCTCGTCATCGGTAACCCAGATCGAGCTCAAGCAGGTGGTTTCGGTGGTCATGATGTCGATACCGTTACGGAAGTCGATGGGCAGGTTCTTCACGCCAGGGCCTGCAAACTCGAGGACCTTGTTCTTCACAAAGCCGCTCTCGAAGGTAGCCTTCACCAGCGAGATAGCCACATCGTGGGGACCTACACCCTTGCGGGGAGCACCCTCCAACCATACCAGGACAACCTCGGGAGCGTTGATGTCCCAAGTGTTGCGCAGCAGCTGCTTCACGAGCTCGCCGCCACCCTCGCCGACGCCCATGTTACCGAGCGAACCATAGCGGGTGTGGCTGTCACTGCCCAGGATCATGTTGCCGCACTTCACCATAGCCTCGCGGGCAAACTGGTGGATAACGGCCTGGTTGGCGGGAACGTAGATGCCGCCATACTTCTTGGCTGCCGACAGACCGAACACGTGGTCGTCCTCGTTGATGGTGCCGCCCACGGCACACAGCGAGTTGTGGCAGTTGGTCATTGCGTAGGGCAGGGGGAACTTCTCGAGACCACTGGCGCGGGCCGTCTGGATGATGCCCACGTAGGTGATGTCGTGCGACATCATCGCGTCGAAGCGGATGCGCATCTTCTTACCCTTGCTGCCGTCCACGTCGTGTGAGCGCAGGATGCCGTAGGTGATAGTGTTCTCACGAGCCTCGTCAGGCGTGGGAAGACCGGTGGCATCGGTGCGGATTTCGTTACCGTTGATTAAGTAAACTCCTTGATTGATTAATTCTACCATGATAAAATTTAAATGTTAATTGATATAGGGTTGTTAATTCAATAGCGTGTGAATAAAATGTGTGAGAGCAACCATGTCGGCACTGCCACCAGGCGAGATGTTCAAGGCGATGTAGTCGCGGTTCATCTGCTCCATGGCAGGGATGCTGAAGCTGTCCAGCAGTTCGCTGGCCTCACGCTTGACTTGCTGGGCTTGCTGGAAACCCACGCGGTGAATCACATTGGTGTCATCGAGTTGGCTCATGATGAGCAGCAGCAGGCGGTGGCGGGCTGTCGAGGCATCCTGTGCAAGATATTCACGATAAGCAGGAAGCCACTCGTTGAACAATCGGTGATAGCCTCCCTTGGCCAGGTCCAGGGCTCCAGTCACGCGGTGGGCATTCACAGCATTGGTGCCGTGAGTGCCTGCCGCTGGTGTGAATTGCTCTGCCACCTGCATGATGAGTTCCCGCAGTTGCTTGCTGCCCAAGGCCTCGTCGCGCGACAGGCACCATGCTGCCGACAGTGCGGTCAGCCCCATGGCAAACAGGGCACCGCGGTGGGTGTTCACGCCGCCGGTGGCGGTGAGCATGGCTTGCTCGGCATCGAGGCCGATGCGCCTGACTGCTTGCACGTCGGGAATCTCGCAGTCGATGCCGCATGAGCGCCCATAGGCCGCAAGCTGGGTGAAATAGGGCAGTAACGTGTCAATGCTCCTGTTCATCATGTCCAGATCCATGTCATGGTGTGCCCCGTTGTCGTGGCAGTCCACCAGCCCGGGCTTGGGCGTGGTGTGGAGCTCGGCACGCAGGGCATCGCATGCCAGGTGGGCGATGAGATGGGGGGTGGTTGTCCCGGGAACCAGCACGTCGGCTTGTGACAGCGCGCCGTGGGCCAATGCTTGCCGCACGCGGGATGCACTCACGGGCTGGCCGTCGAGCACCAGACGCTCGACGACATTCACGCCGATGCCATGCCCGGGCAACTGCTCCTGCATGAGCTGGTTGTAGCGTGCCGTCAACGCGTCGATGGGCTCACTGCCCACACAGCGCGTGGTCACGCCCAGTGCAGGTGCAATGTGCCGTGCAAACAGGTCCAGGTCCAGGGTGATGTGGGTGTCGGTGGCATCGGTCACCTGCTTGAGGAAGTAGGTGGGGAACGTCAACTCGCTGATGGCGTAGTCGCTGCCCTCGATGACCACGACGTTGTCAATGTCCTCGCAGCCGGCCTGGATCATAGCCAAGCGCTCACGATAACTGAAGTCGGAACGGTCCTCCCGCACCACGATGACATAGAGTGTCGGGGCCTGCTGGGCCGCTTGCAGCACCAGATAGCGGTGCCCCAGGGTGAACGGGTTGGCATTCATGACAATAGCGGCAGCTCCATCGGGGCGGTCACCGCGCATGCGGCGCAGGTAGTCGGTGTAGGCCCCGATGCCTTTCACTCCATTTTCTAAGAGTACAGCTTGGGGGGCCTGAGCGATGGTCTTGAAGCCCATGCTGTGGAAGATGGCACTGTTGCCTGGCTTGGTGTAAACCTTGACAGTGTCGGCACCATGCTGCGTGGCGATGGTGATGAGGTGGCTGATGAGGCGGTTGCTCATGCCCGTGTCACGGGCTGCCTCGCCCACGGCAATGCACTTGATGACGTTGCTCTGCAATCCTCCGCCAGCAATGATGGTACCATCATCGTCGGTGACGGCAGCATAGTAGTCCACGTCGTCGAGACGCAGGCCACTGCCTGCAAGGAAACGCTCCACTCGAGCCCTGTTGGACTTGAGCGAGAGCGGCATGTCGCAGATGTCAAAGTTATCGTACATAGTCGTTGACCACCTTGATGATGTGTGCCATGAGCTCCTCTTGTGTGTGGCTGTGGTTGCGCATGCACCAGCGTGACTCATGGTCGCACAACAGGCAGCGGCGTGGCTGTCCTCCCACCGACTGGCGGCTGATGGGGACACCGTCGGCACCCATGACATCAATGTCGAACAGCCGCCCTAACGGGTGGCTGTCTTCGATGTCACAGGTCACACGTTTAGCCTCGAGCGCCGGCAAGTCGGTGATGAGGTAGGCCTCATATCCGGTCACCAGGTCTCGTGCCCTTGTCGCCTGCACATGCTCTCCCATGCGGTCGAGCAGTGCGGTGAGGGCCGCCTGTGCGGTCACCACCGAGTAGAGATTACGCTTGACGCTGCCAGGCATCACCACTGTGAGGCACACTAAGGTGCCGCCGGGGTGTTGCTTCATGAGCTGCTGCTGCAGTGCGTGACGGTCGTCACGGCTTTGCAGTAGGGCGTCGAGCGTAATCTCCATCGCTGATGTTGATATAGTGTTCAGACTAAATGCGTTGATTTAGTCCACAATGTTCTTGATCACGTCTTGTACCGAGCCGTCGCGGTTCATCACGACACCGACAACCTTGTCGCCAAAGGGCAGGGGAGCAGGATCGCCGATGATCGAGCGGGCCTTAGCAGCCAGGTCGTGGATGTCCACGATGTTCAAGCCGGCAGCCTCAAGGCGGGCCTTGATCTCGGGACGGTTGGGGTTAACGGCGATACCATACTCGGTAACGACAACGTCAACATTGCTGCCCGGGGTGATGAGGGTGGTTACCTCGTCGACTACGCAGGGAATGCGGCCGCGCAGCAGCGGGCATACGATGACCGACAGGGCGCTGTCCTGAGCAGTGTCGGGGTGACCGCCGATGGCACCACGGATGATGCCGTCGCTACCCACGAGCACGTTGACGTTGAAGTTCACGTCAACCTCCAGGGCCGACAGGATTACAACATCCAGGAAGTGGGTTGCCGAACCCGGCTCGAGCATGGCGGCATACTCGTTGGCCGACACGCACTTGTGCATCGGGTCGTTCATCAACGACTCGGCAGCAACCTTGTCAAACGACTGAACGTCGATCAGGCGGTCGATGAGGCCCTCCTGGTGCAGCTTGACCATGTGGCTGGTGATGCCACCCAGTGCGAAGCTGGCCTTGATGCCCTTGTCGATCATGCCTTGACGCAGATACTTGGTCACGGCGAGCGAAGCACCGCCCGAGCCGGTCTGCAGCGAGAAACCGTTCTCAAAGTAGCCACTGTTCATGACCACCTTGGCAGCCTGCTTGGCCAGGAGGATGTCGCGGGGATTCTTGGTGTCGCGGATGGCACCCGAGGAGATCTTGCTCGAGTCACCCACCGAGTCAACGACGACAACATACTCGACGTCGGCCTCGCTGATGCAGCTGTGCTGGTTGGGATAGTCCACGAGGTCATCGGTGAGGATGACGGTGTGGTCGGCATACTTGGCATCGGGCAGGGCATAACCCAGTGAACCGCAGATGCTCTTAGCATTCTCGCTGGTCGAGTAACCAGCAGCGTTACCCAGGGGGTCGCAGGACGAGGCGCCCAGGAAGGCGACGTCGATGTGCAACTCACCGCTCTTGATGGCATAGCCGCGCGAGCCGTGGCTGCGGAAGATGACGGGCTTCTCCATCAGGCCGTGCGAAACCTCGGTAGCGAGGGCACCGCGCAGGCCGCTGGTGTGCAACTGAGTGATCACGCCGTTCTTGATGTGCTCGATGAGCGGCTCATGCACGTCGATGAGGCTCGATGAGGCCAGCGTCAGGTTCTTGAAGCCCATCTCGGCGAGCTTGGCAACAACCATGTTGATGACCTTGTCACCGCCGCGGAAGTGGTGGTGGAACGAGATGGTCATGCCGTCCTTCAAGCCAGTCTTGCGGATGGCTTCCTCGAGGGTCACAACCTTGTTGTTCTTGCGCTGCAACTCAAAACGGGGAGTGGGATCTTTCTTCACCTTGGAGTCGTTATAGACTTCCTTATTCATCTGCTTTGCAACCTCTGCGATCTGGGCTGCTCTATCTTTGATACTGTTCATGCTAAGTCCTCCTTTGTCATGATGCCCGACGCGATGGCCAGGTCGATGGTACGTTGTGCTCTGATAACCACGGGGCGGTCAACCATCTTGCC
>Ga0247611_10004784_pt1 | contig 18463 bp, 14 predicted proteins | sample 177DNAGHGhighgp2_FD_192422 | JGI IMG/M metagenome (GOLD analysis project Ga0247611, IMG submission 192422) | Sheep rumen microbial communities from Palmerston North, Manawatu-Wanganui, New Zealand - 1770 DNA GHGhigh gp2 | ecosystem: Host-associated > Mammals > Digestive system > Stomach > Rumen... | reverse complement strand
AGAATGCAAGCTATGAGCAGAAAGATCCGTTGCTTATCTTCAAACTGGAGTCTGTGAAACTGTGGGATGCAATGATTAACCAGATGAATGACAGCATCTGCTCTACGCTCTCACGCATACATATACATAAGGAGCAGGCACCTGAGCAGGCTCCTGTGGAGATGCCACAGCAGGCACCTCAGCCACAGTATAGCACAAACAAGCCAGAGTTGAATCCTGACGGAACACCTGCGGCTCCTGCTCAGCAACGTCGCATGATGCAACGTCCTGGTATGCCACCAATGCCTGATGGCATGAACCGTCCGGGATACATTGACTCAACTGCGTCGCAGGGGCCTCGCATACCGATAGTAAATACTAAAGAACCTCGACCAAACGACCCATGTCCGTGCGGTTCAGGTAAGAAATACAAACAGTGTCATGGCAAACGATAAGACAAAACATCAAGTTCAGCGTTTCTTAAACAAGTTAGCCGAGAAGTATCCTTCAACGGATACACCGGAAGTGTTCACTGACATACATATCCGTGTCACACAGGAGACGGGTGATGTTATGGCGTTTGATGACGACGACAAGGAGATAACCCGTGTCGTCGTGGAGGAGTGGATTAACGCCTCGCTTGACACTGACGTGTTCTACAACGAGGTGGCTCAGTGTCTAAGGGCGCAGATAGAGCAGTTTGAACAGAAGCCGGGTGCTCTGGGCATCATTGAACCGTATAACTACGTTCTTGAGAACGAGGCGGCGGAACATGTAGCTGAACTGTATGTTGTTGATGATGATGACACAATAATTATCGGACATGAATTGATGGATGGTCTGGATAAGGAACTGGATGACTTTATAGACAATCTGTTGAAGACAGAATAAGTAACGATATAAAACGTGAATAGTTGCGCGGATTACTACAAGCATTGTAGTGTCCGCGCAATTTTTTTTAATGATATTTGTTCCCACGTCTTTGTGGTATTGTTATCTGTGGTGTTGTCTTTGTGGTATTGTCTTCTGTGATGTTGTCATCTGTGGTATTGTTTTCTGTTTTGGTGGGGGTTGTAAAGTGGAGTAGGGTATAGAGATTGTATGACAAAAGAAATCAGCCTCACCGCTTAGCTAAGCGATGAGGCTGAATGTTTTATTCCTTTGGCTGTTATTTGTGACAAACAGCCATTCTCATCTTCTTATTTGAAGAACACCTTTCTTGTTGTGCCGTTGCTCATCTTCTGGATGTAGATGTTGCCACGGAGTGGGTTGTCAACAAGACGACCGTCGAGAGTGAAGTAACCGGTTACCACTGGAGCGGTTGTCTCTGTCTGAGCCTCCTCAATAGCTGTGGCTTCCTCCTCTTCCTCCTCTATGTCAAAGTTTGCAGCCTTGGCATTGAGAGATACAAGGCTCCAGAGGCAGATGTTGTCGTAAGCCACGTGAGAGTACCAGCGTCCCAGTACGTTCTTCAGAGACTGTACTGTAGCGAAGCTGCTGCTCAGTGTAGCGTTGTTGATTACGGTAGAACCGTTACGTGTTACAGTGAGCTTCACGCCGCTTGATGTACCAGATATCTTGAAGTGGTAGAACTGTGACGGATAATAGGTAGAAGATATAGTAGCGTGTGAGCTCAGATATGGGCTGCAAGCTATAGTGCCTAACGTTGTGCCGCTGCCGTTTGTCACGGTTGCGGTAGATGCGCTGCCTCCGAATGAGATGTTGCACAGTGTACCGTTGCTACCTATTACAGAAATTGTAGAGGTGTTAGAGTTACCGCTTACAAGTGCGAGGTCAAACTCGAATGAGTAGCTTATGGCTGTGGTGAAGTCGCTGTTGTTAGCGAATGACAGGTTCACGGTGCGGTTATTGTTAGAACCGAGGTAGAGATGGAAGAAGTGGTTGCCGTTGCTCTCGGCTACTCTGTCCATATTAGCCACGTTACCTGCTGCTACAGCGAAGCCGTAGTTGTCAGAGCTTGTAGACTCGAAGTCAAGGTTGTAAACCTTATTGTAAGAAGTGCCTGTAACCTTCAGATAGAGCACGCCGCTCTCAAGAGACAGAGAAGCCTTTGATGTGCTTGCTATGTTAGCCTCTATGATGATGTTTGACAGGCTGCCGCTTGCTACAGAACCTACTGTGCCGAGCTCATACTTACCAGGAGCCAGTGTAGAAGAAGAGTTAATCTGGAACACAGGAGCGAGGTACTTAGGACCATACTGCCATGTCTGCTTGCGTACGTTGAGCGTAGTGATACCCAGTTTGTCGCCGCTTGCGTTGTTTGTTCCGTTGATGTCAAATACTACTCTTGAGCCTTCCTTCAGTGTCATGGTGCCCACGTTCATGTGGCCATAGCCGTTGTTGGTAGTATAAGGCGTGGTCTTAGAGTGGTCACAGATATACAGTGCGCTGCCATACTCCATCTCTACAGACTTGTAGTAGCTTGTAGAGCCGCTGAGTGCGCAGCCGAGGAAGAGCTCAGTGAAGCGGTTAGCCCATACAGGACTGTTAGAGATGCTGCCGTAGCATATCAGTGCGCCCTGCCATACGTCGGTCTTACCAGTGTGAGTATGTGTAACATAAGGCAGGTGGGCAGCCGATGAGCCCTGCTTACATACGTTGGTGCTGCCAGAGAGAGCATTGCCGGTAAGGCGTATGCGGTCCCAAGTGTGCTTAGTCTCAGTGTAGTTTACGCGATCGCCACCCTCGATAGTGGTGCGAGAGTTAAGGTAAACAGTAGAAGGTTTAGCGCCACTGGCGATAGCAACAGAATACTCAGAGCCATTGCCGTCAGGCCATACCAATACATCCTTATTATTATAAGAGGTGCTGATAGTGCCACCGTTACCGATGCCATAGCGGTTAGTCCATGACAATGGAGGCGGAGCCTGTGTGAGTCCCTCCAGCTCACCTACGAAGAAGCTTGGGTGAGGTGGCTGGTTGTAACCCTCGGTCTGCCATACCATAGCCTGACGATACTGGTGGTCATACCACAGTGAAGGCAAACGGTAAGAAGTAGGAGTTACGGTAGTGTAAACACGTATATATCTGTTATCGGCAGAGCGCATAACGATTTCCTCACGCCAGTCGCCGAGGATATCACCTGTAGCACATGGGTTCTTCTTTGTACCGTTGATGCAGGCAGTCTCATAGTTGCCGTGGCCTGTGTCATATATTCTTGAACCGAGCTTGTCAACATACAGATAACCCTCGTTTGAGCCAGGACCGTTGATAGTCTCTGACAGCAGGTCGCCGTCCCAGTATATGCGCCAGTTCAGTGCCATAGGATATGGAGTCTGTGCGTTCCAGTTGTTAGACATACCGCTGATGTATGTTGGTGAAGTTGGTGAAGACTGTATGTAGCTCAGAGGTATAATGCCTGAGCCTGTTGATGCGGCTATGCCGCCAGGATACTCATTGGTGAAGTTGCCAGCCATGCATCGACCGTCGTCACTGCTGCCTACCGTGCGAGCATATATCTCACATGTAGCGGCGTTGCGGAAGTTATTACATGGCTTCTCCTCGTTGCAGGCAAAAGTCTCCAGCCAAGGACGGAATGGGTCGAGGTCACCAGTGTGTGATGCGTCGCCATGTCCCAATGATGTAGAAGAACATCCGTGCAGCGAATTGTCACCAGTGTGGAAGTCCAGCACCATAGAGCCGTAGATAATCTCGTCGCTGCCATCCTCGTCAACGTCACCAATAGAGAAGTTGTGGTTACCCTGTCCGTACCAACCAGAGTTAGTATAGCTGTGCCAGGTGTTGCCTACCTTATACAATTTGTTTGTTGACTTGTTCACACGGTATGTGCAGGCATCAATCTTTGTGTAGATACCGCGGCCGAGGAAGATATAAGGATTAACGCCGTCAAGGTATGGAGCACCCATGAAGTACTTGCTTGAGCGGTGTCCGTAGCTGTCACCCCAGTCAGAGGCGTTGCCGCGTGGCAGAGGGTAAGATATCACGTCATAAGTGTAACCTGTCTTACCGTTTATATACATAAGCCACTCCTCACCAGCGTTAGAGAATGTCATGTTGGCGGTGTGTGTTATGCCTGAGCGGATGTTCTCTGAGGTGTTGCCGATTGTCTCGGTAGAGCCGTCAGCGTGGTGTATCACGGTGTTGGCACCACCGCGGTAGAGTACCTCGCAGGCACCATCCTCGTTCCAGTCAAACGCTACAGCGTCCCACTGCTCGTCAGGACCGTAGCAGATGTTAGGACCGCAGTCAATCCACCACAGACGACCATAGTTGATAGAAGATGCGTAGCACTCTATCTGGCAGAACATCTGATAGTTATTTGTTGGGAACAGGTTGTCCTGGTCCGTCTGGTTCTTACGCTTTACAATGAAATCCACCTTTCCGTCGCCGTCCACGTCGCCGAGAGAAATGTCGTTGATGGTGTAGTTAGCCATAGCTGTGCTTGGGTCTCTCTGCTTCCATACTGTCACGCCGTTGCGTGCCTGCACATTAGATACAGGAATCTCCAAGTACTGCTTAGCCCAAGGTGTTACGGAAGAGCACTGTGAGCCTACGATACCGTTCTTTACTGCTGCCACGGTGTATGTACTTGACGCATTGCCGCCAGTGTCAGTGTAGTTAGACACTGCGAGGTTCTGTGCCACGAGCGCACCGTTACGATAGATGTTGTACTTCACGTCGTAGTACTCGTCAGCCTGTACGCGCCAACTGAGGAACACGCCAGAACTTTGGGTTACAGCCACCAAACCACGGTCAAGAGCATCTGTCTTGCGCTGGGCGTTAGCCGGCGAAACCGTTAACAGAGAGGCTACAGCAACAACGGCCATACCTCTCAGCCTACTGAAGGCTTCTTTCTTGCTTAGGAACATTTTGTTAAAATTAGTAATATTAGTTAGATTAGATTGATAAGAAAAGCTCTACACATCTTTGTTCTTTTCAGTCCACGCAAAATCAGCCTGCGTACAGGCATTCTCTTGTGTGTCAGGTGTTTGGTGGTATCAAATCTTTTTAAGGAAAAAGACCTATTGGTCGGTTAGTCGGCGGTAAAATTACATTTTTTTTTTCAAACGAGCAAATAATTGCACAAAATTTATATTCGTTAACCTAAGTTAAACAATAAAAACAATAAACCTCGGCTTGCCCTCAAAAGTTTTCTGACTCCCAATTTCTCCCTTTAAGCAGGGATAGATGCCCAAACGGGGAGGGTAGGGGGATGGGATGTTGAGTGAAAAAATCAGGGAAAAGTTTGATTGAGTGAAATTTTATTCATAATTTTGCAGTATCCTCTAAGTATCATGTGACATGATTCTCCGTGGGGAATGTATAAACCTAAATGTGTTATTAACATCATGAGAAAATACTTTAACCTTTGGATGCTGCTGGTGCTGGTTGCGCTTGGCATGGCATCATGTACGGAAAACGAAGAAACGCTGGCACCCGGTGTGGACGGCAGGATTGTAGGCAATTGGTACTCTGACGTGTCAGGTATGACCTCTGCTAAATGGAATTACGGTGAGACGTTGCAGAATACCGTGTTCAATGCTGACGGAACGGGCAGTACACGCATCTACTATACCGTAGAGGGTAAGGCTGTAGGTTGCGAGAAGATTGATTTTACCTACACCGCTTCTACTGACGGGGTGCTCACCTTGACACCCAAGGACAGAGACGTGATGAATGCCAAATGGAAAGTTGATGGCAGTGGACTGCGCATGGGCAACGGTTCCGACATCAATCTGACTTTCAAGAGAACAGACAGCGATATGGCATCGAAGTTTGATACGTGGAGTAAGACGAAAGAAATAATAGATGTACCGCAGCCGGCAAAATTCACTGTGTTTGTATATGGTAATGCTGGTGGCAATATGGATGATGCTATCGAGACAGGTTTCTGGGAGAGGGCTAAGACATTCCTTAATGACCACAACAACGTGCGCGTAGTCTGTATGTATAAGTATGGCAAGGATCAACAGGATAAGCCCTTTACCGGCAAGTATGCACAACCTGGTGATATCGTTTGGTTTGAACTGAACGACAAAACTGACCTTGACAAGATAAAAGATGAAGGCATGCAGGCTTACGGAATGGGTGAGGAAGCCAAGAAACTGAAAATCTGTAATCCGAACACGATGCGTATGTTCCTTGAATTCAGTAGTCTGGCATGTCCTGCAGAGGATTATGTGCTCGCCATCTGGGGACACGGCAGCGGTTTTGATGCCATGCTCGATATTCCTGGCAAATATGAAATACTCAATAACACCACACGCGGTGTTATGGTCGATGAATGGGTGGATAACGAGTGGATGGATATGTATGAGATGTACGATGCCATGCAGGCGGCAGGCATTGATCACTTTAATACACTGATGTTCCATAATTGCTTTATGGGCAACATGGAGTCGCTGACGCAAGCTAAGGACTTTGCCGACTATATCATAGCCTCGGCTCATGTGCTATCCAGTGACGGCTTGCTGCTGACGGAGTTTGTACGAGGTTTGAAGGAAACTGGTGATGCCGAAAAGGCAGGAGGCCTTATGTTTGAACGTAGTACACCAGATTGGCAGAATGGTTATATGGAGGACGCTTCAAAAGAAGTATTTCCTAACGGTGACTACAAGATGATACGCACAGATAAGTTCCAGCCTGTCATCGATGTGTCAAAACGATTGTGTGATCGCATATTAGCTCTGTATCCTACCAAGAAAGAAGCTATAGACAGAGCCACAAGTCAGGTTTATCGCTTCCATGGTATAAGAAGTAATAGTAATGGTACGTTGAAGTATGAATGGGAAAACCCATTCTTTGATATTGCAAACTATGCTCAGTTACTGGCAAAGGAAACCGGCGATGCTGAGTTTGAGGCCATCTCAGAAGATATGGACAATGCCTTTAAGGACGCATTCGTACACTATCGCGATGTCAACAACAGCGTGCAGCATCTGGAGCACTATACGTTGAGTGTATGTCTGCTGCGCCAAAAGTTCTATACATTAGACTATAAGACCGTAATTCCGGACTTGAAGCCGCTCAACAACTACAATGAGGGTTATGAGAAATGCGACTTCCACAACCTTACGGGCTGGGGTAACTGGCTTAACATCAACCAACAGGCCCTTGACAACAATCCGGAGAGCGGCGGAGGCGGTAAGTTGCCGTAACAATAAATGAGTCTTATGACTTTAGGTGGGTTCTATAAATTACCACCATAATGTTATTTATAGAACCCACCTTTAGAAAAACAGCTTTTAGGGTTAATAAGAGGCCATAATTAAGAGTTTATCAAAAATATTTGTTTAATTCAAATAATTTTATTAATTTTGCAGTCGCAAACAAGGAAGTTTGCAGATTAACATATTATGGTTGGTCTCGTAGCTCAGCTGGATAGAGCAACAGCCTTCTAAGCTGTGGGTCCGGGGTTCGAATCCCCGCGGGATCACTTGGAGCAAAGGCAAGCACTTAGTTATTAGGTGCTTGCCTTTTTTTTGTTATGCTGCCGCGGCGCTTGTTATTACGTAGTGCAGACGGTGCTATATATATAATAAGGTGCAAATCATGTTAAATTATTTTTGGAGTATTGATTATTTTTTGTAAATTTGTATTCAATCACTGACAAGCGGCTCAGAGGGCGCTATGCATGGCGTGGTGCATGATGAGGCTGCAGGTTTCGGCGGAAACCGTCGGTGTGACTTTATTGGTTAATATTAATAACGGCGCATTAGCAGTTATTCGGCGTGTCTGAAATGTAGGAAGTTTTATACACAATGCCAAAATAACGGTAAATGACTAATGCCTGCGCTTATATAGGGCGTGGGCAAGTCACTTATCTATTTTGGCAGGTCATTCCTACAACCTCAGACACGGATAAGCGGCCCACGCTTTTTCGTGTCTGTATGGTTTGTATGAGAGTACCTGTTTTCCCGATAAGTGTTCGTGCCCCTTATACATCTATATAAGTTATGGCTTTTGAGACAACCTTTAAGGCCATTGACGATACGTTGCGCCACGACGAGGGGTGCAGCACGGCAATGGATTATGTGGAGCAGAGCAGTTGGGTGCTGTTCCTGAAATACTTTGACGACCTTGAGAATACGCGCGAACAGGAGGCAGAACTGTCAGGCAAGACCTACGAACGCATCATTAGCGGCGAATACCAGTGGAACCGGTGGGCTATGCCGCTCGATGCCACTGGCAACTACGACCGTAAGGCTGCCATGGTGGGCGACGACCTCATCGACTTCGTAAACCAGCGTTTGTTCCCCTTCCTGCAAGGATTCACCGAGCGTTATGAGCACAACACCATAGAGTATAAGGTGGGAGTGATATACTCTAACATCGTCAACAAGATAAGCAGCGGCTATAACCTGCGCGACGTGATAGAGCGCGTGGAGGAACTGCAGTTTCAGACCTCGGAGCACCGCCACGAGATGACGCAGATATATGAGGACCGCCTGCGCCAGATGGGCAATGCCGGCAGAAACGGCGGCGAGTATTATACACCGCGTCCGCTCATACGCACCATCGTCAAGAGCGTCAATCCGCAGATTGGCGAGACCGTGTATGACGGTGCCTGTGGCTCCGCCGGCTTCCTCTGCGAGGCTTACAGCTACATGCATGCCAACGTGGCCGACTCTGCCGACGAGGAACTGCTGCAGACCGCCACCTTCTATGGCAAGGAACTGAAAGGCTTGGCTTACATCATAGCCATGATGAACATGATACTCCACGGAGTGCAGTCGCCTGACATCATACGCACCAACACGCTGGCGGAGAATCTTGCCAACATCACGCCGTCGGAGCAAAAGAACGTAGTGCTTGCCAATCCCCCGTTTGGGGCTAAGGAACGCGAGGAGGTGCAGCAGAACTTCCCCATACGCACACCAGAGACAGCGTATATGTTCCTGCAACATTTTATCCGTATGATGAAAGCCGGCGGCAGGGCAGGCATAGTAATAAAGAATACCTTCCTGAGCAACGGCGACGCCAAGGCACTGCGACAGAAACTGCTTGAGGAGTGTAACCTGCACACCATACTTGACCTTCCCAGCGGTGTGTTCACCGGTGCCGGCGTAAAGACAGTTGTGCTGTTCTTCACCAAGGGCGAGCCCACGCAGAAGATATGGTATTACCAGCTTGACAAACACTTCACCAAGACCAAGCCCATCACCGAATCAGACCTTGCGGACTTCCTCACCCTGCAAAAGACAAAGGCAGAGAGTGAGAACTCCTGGAGCATAGATGTCTCTGCCCTCGGTGAGGACTATGACCTCAGTGTGAAGAACCCTAACAAGGTAGAGGAGGTTGACGAGCGCACGCCAAGCGAGATATTCGCTAACCTCGTAACGCTTAACGAGAAAAGTAAACAACTGTTGGACGAAATAAAGGGGATGATATGATGGAATACATTACACAAGCTGTTGACTTCATTAATGAGAATTCGGGGATGGTTGCGTTCTGTGCAATTATTGTTTCTATATACATTTATAAGAGACAACGCTATCACGATAAAAAAGCCATGCGAAATGAATTAGATGCAATGGATGAGCATGATATATTCTTCAAATCAGATTGTGAAAGAAATCGTGATATAAGAAGAAGAACATTAGAAAAGAATCTCAAGAATTAGTTGAGTATGAAAAAAGGGTGGACATATAAGAAGTTAGGGGAGTTATGCGAAATTAATATCGGAAGAACTCCGTCACGCTCAGACAATTCATTATGGGATAAAGAAAAGGAATCGCATAATGTATGGGTGTCTATTGCGGATATGCCTGATTGTCCTACTGATACAATATATGAAACAAAAGAATATATTTCTGATAAGGCGGCCCGAAATATTAATATAATAAAAGCAGGCACAATTCTTTTAAGTTTCAAATTAACATTAGGTAAAACGGCTATAGCGGGTATTGACTTATATACAAATGAAGCAATAGCAAATTTACCTATAAAAGATAAAGAGATTAGTCGAGAGTATTTATTGTATTATTTTCGATTTTTTGATTGGAACAGCTATTCTTCTGGTGAGGAAAAAGTAAAAGGGAAAACATTGAATAAGAAAAAGCTAGATGTACTACCCATTTACTATCCTTCATTAAGTGAGCAGCAAGCGATAGTGTCTCGTCTTGACTCTGCATTTGCGAAGATAGATGTGGTGAAGGCTAATGCAGAAAAGATAATGGCAGAGTGCGACGCAATGAAGCAGGCTTTATTAAAAGAAATGTTTGAATAATTTTAAATTGAATTAATTATGAAAAAGATTTTATTGGTACTGGCACTGTTGATGCCAATGTGTATGAATGCACAAGAAAAAGAAGAGAGAATTAATAGCAAAACATTGGAGTTTTTAGCTAAAGATGGTTCTGCTTATAAGAAAGAATTTTATGATTTAGCTACAGTAGGAAAAGCTTACAGCCCAATACAAAACCAAGTTCTTATAGCTACTAATATGGTAACAGGCGTGAAGATGGGTTGTTTGCGGATAATCACTATTTATGATGGATCTAAATACATAGGAACATTGGATTCTGATGAATTAGATAGTGCAATAGCTTCAATGGAGAAATTCCATTCAGAAATAAAACCGACATTGCCAGAAATATATACAGAATTAGAATATCGTACACGTGATGGAGTTAATATAGGTATGTATTCTGATAAAAAAGAGTGGAAAATATATGTCCAGACAAAATCATATACCACACGTTCTTTGTCTACTTTCACTTCTGAAGATTTGGAAAAATACATAAATATATTAAAAGAGGCAAAGCGGATTATAGCGGATAAGGTTAGGTAATTATTATGCATATGCCAAGAATGATAGTTTTGGCATATTAAATGATTTCAATATGAACGAATCGGATACTCGCTTACATAAGATAGACCCTAAGCTGAAGGCGGCAGGGTGGGGCGTGACGGAAGGCTCACGCATCACTACGGAATATACCTTTACCAAAGGCAAGATAAGCCAGACACGGAAGGGTAAGCCGAAGAGGGCTGACTATGTGCTGATATACAAAGGCGTGAAGCTCGCCATTGTTGAGGCAAAGAGCGACGAGCTGAGCTACGGCGAAGGCGTGGCGCAGGCGAAGGAGTATGCCGATATGCTCTGCATACGCTTTACATACGCCACCAACGGTAACGAGATATACGAGATGGACAGGGAGAGCATGGAAGAAAGGTTCGTCACGCAGTTTCCGTCACCTGAGGAACTGTGGCAGCGCACGTATGGAGAGGCAGAGGAATGGCGCGACAAGTTTAATACCCTGCCGTATTATGACAACGGGGTGAAGATGCCGCGATATTATCAGGAGACCGCAGTGAGGCGAGTGTTGGAGGGCATAGCAAAAGGCGAGAAACGTATATTGCTGACACTTGCCACGGGTACGGGCAAGACATTCATAGCCTTCCAGATAGCATGGAAACTGTTTGAGACAAGATGGAACATTGCCAAGACAGGCACAAGGCCGCGAATACTCTTTCTGGCAGACAGGAACGTGCTTGCCAACCAAGCTATGATAGACTTCGGCGGCTTCAAGAGCGATGCCATGGTGAGGATAAAGCCCGGCACGGTAAGCAAGAACGGCGCCGTGCCTACCAACGGCAGCATATTCTTCACCATCTTCCAGACCTTCATGTGCGGACCAGATGATTCGCCATACTTCGGACAATACCCGCAGGACTTCTTTGACCTTATCATAATAGACGAGTGTCACCGGGGCGGTGCCAGGGACGAGAGCAACTGGCGCGGCATACTGGAATACTTCAAGCCGGCAGTGCAGCTGGGCCTTACCGCCACGCCGCGAGTGGAGCAGAACGTAAACACGTATGGCTACTTCACATACCATGCATACGAATACTCACTGAAGCAGGGAATAGAAGACGGATTCCTCACACCCTTCCGCCACATCAACATGCAGAGCAACATTGATGAGTACATCTATTCGCCCGACGACACGGTGGTGAGAGGCGAAGTGGAGAGTGGCAAGGTGTATAAGGAGAGCGACTTCTACAGAGGTAACATAGTGATAAGACAGAGAGATGAGGCACGCGTAAAAGAGTTTATGAGCGGCATAGGCGAGACGGAGAAGACGCTGGTGTTCTGTGCCACACAGGCACATGCCGCCGAGGTGCGCGACATGATAAACAGATACAGGAGGAAGAAAAACTATTGTGTGCGCGTGACAGCCAACGACGGTGAGCAGGGCGAGGCATGGCTTGAGGAGTTTAAGAACAACGAGAAGACCATTCCTACGGTGCTCACTACGTCAGAGAAACTGTCAACAGGCGTTGACGCGCTGAACGTGAGGCATATAGTGCTGATGCGCCCGGTGAACTCTATGATAGAGTTTAAGCAGATAGTGGGCAGGGGCACGAGAATATATGAGGGAAAGTATTACTTCACTATATGGGACTTTGTGAAGGCTTACGAGAAATACAGTCAGCCAGACTGGGACGGAGAACCGGTGAAACCGAGCAAGGGACCCACCCCGCCCCTCTCTGGGAGGGAGGGAGACAACCCTAATGACAGTGCCAAAGATGATGACAAAGACGACAATAAGTATCCTGATGTGGAGAATGATGGTGGCGGCATGGCGCGTGAGTCATTGGAGATAGTATTGTCTGACGGCAGGGCCCGCAAGATAAAGTTTGTGAACAACGTGATGTTCTGGGGCAGCGATGGCAAGCCTGTAAGTGCGCAGGAGTTCATCAAGGAGATGTTTGGTAGCATACCGAGTTTCTTCACATCGAGTGAGGACCTGCACAGACAGTGGGCAGACCCCGATAAGCGCGAGGCACTGCTCAGCAAGATGGAGGAGGCAGGATATGGCAGGGATATACTGAAGGACATAAGGAAGATAATGGATGCCGAGGAGTGTGACCTGCTTGATGTGCTGGAATACGTGGCATACGCCACCGACCCGATAGAACGCAGGGAGAGGGCAGAGCGCCTGAAAGACTATACACAGGGATTGACAGACGTGCAGCGGCAGTTTGTGGAGTATCTTACCGTGGCATATATAAAGTCGGGAGTGGATGAACTCGGCGCTGACAAACTGCCTATGCAGCTGACGCTGAAGTTTGGTTCGGTGAATGAGGGCATACAGGCCATGGGCGGAGTGCCGGCAGCGCGTAATACCTTCAGGGAGTTTCAGCAGAGGCTGTATGCTTAGGGAAAGGGAGAAGGGGTCGCTGTAATACAGCGACAAACTTAACTTAGCGGCACAAGTCAAGCGCCTCGCTCTGATTCAGGGCGGGGCGCTCTCATTTATATCTGATTGTTCAGTCTTGGTAATAACGGGTGTCAATATTCAAACATACTGCCGCCAAGGAACTCGCGCAGCAGGCTGGTGGGGGGTATCTGGCTCTCGGGGATAGGCTTGATGTATCGCAGGAAGTGGAGCAGACGGTGCGCCTCGGTATATTCGTCACAGTTTTCGGGCACCTGCTCCAGCAGAGGCACTGCCTGAGTCTTGATGACCGACAGCTCAAAGAGCATGGCGGTGTTGAACATCATGTCGGCGTTCTCCTGATACGGGAAAATCCACTTGTCCTCGCCCGCCCTTACCGATGACCACCGCTTTAGGGTCTGCTGTGCGGTGTTGTTGCGGTACTTGTAGTCGCGTATGATGCGTCGCAGCAGACGGTTGTCGGTGGTAGGTATGTAGTTATGGTCATCCATGGTGATGGTGGTGAGCGCTGAGGCATAGATGCGGTAAATCTGGTTCTGTGGTATCTGCGCCGTCAGTTCGGGGTTGAGGGCGTGGATGCCCTCGATTACGAGCACATCATTATCGTGCAACTGCAGCTTCTTGCCGCTCATGCCGCTCTTGCCCGTCATGAAGTCATACTTAGGCAGCTCCACCTTCTCGCCGTTGATAAGAGCGTTGAGCTGCTGGTTGAACAACTCGAGGTTGAGGGCATAGAGCGACTCGTAGTCATAGTCGCCGTTCTCGTCGTGCGGGGTATTCTCACGGTCAACGAAATAATCGTCAAGGGAGATGCCGATAGGACGTATGCCGTTGGTCACCAGCTGTATGGACAAGCGTTTGCAGGTGGTGGTCTTACCACTGCTTGACGGTCCGGCTATCAGTATGACCTTCACCCCGTGGCGGCTGGCTATGTCGTCGGCAATGCGTGAGAGCTTCTTCTCCTGCAATGCCTCAAACACCATTATCATGTCTTTGCCGCGTCCGGCGATGATGGCCTTGTTGAGGCGGCCCACGGTGCTTATGCGCATGGTGTCCTGCCACTGGTGGTACTCCTCAAAGAGGTCGAACATCTTGTCCTGACGTATAAACTGCCCGAGCTTGTCAGGGTCGCTGCGCTGAGGTATGCGCAGCAGCAGCCCGTCATAATACATCTCCAGTCCGTAGGTCTTTATCTCCTGCGTGTTGCAGAGCACAGGACCGTAGAACGAGTCGTTGTAGTCATCTATGGAACAATAAGACGAGTACATACGCCCCTGGGTCTCCAGCAGTTCCACCTTAGACTCGTCGCCCTCTTTCCTGAACAGCTCAATGACCTCCTCGGCCGGACGGTGATGACGCTTAATGGGGGTGGCAGACGCTATGATGGAATCCATCTGCGCGCGCAGGGCGTGTACATCGTCGGGTGTGATGTCGCGCCCGATGCTGAGCAGACAGTAGTAGCCGTTGCTCACGGGAAACTCAATCCTTATCTTCCCGTCAGGGAAGAGGTCGTGTACGGCCTTGCAGAGGATGAAGAACAAGGTGCGCGTATATATTTTCAGCCCCAGCGGGTTGGTGATGTCGATAAACTCCACCGTCTTGTTGGTGTATATGCGATAGTTCAGGCTCATCAGCTCATTGTTGACCTTAGCCGCCATCGGCGGCAAAGGCATATCAACGTCGAGCATGAAGAAAATCTCGCTGAGCGTGCTGCCCACCTCACATTTCGCGGTGTGTCCGTTGTTCTTGCATCTTATCTCTACTGTTCTCATAGCATCAGTCGTTAATTAAAAAGTTCAGTTATGTACCAGGGTGCCTATCTCCTCGCCCAGCATCACTTTCTTCAGGTTGCCCACCACGTCCATGTTAAACACATAGATAGGCAGGTTGTTCTGCATACACATGGCAGTGGCTGTGATGTCCATCACCTTCAGGCCCTTGGCTATCACGTCCTGATATGTGATGTCGTGGAACTTTGTTGCCGTAGGGTCTTTCTCCGGGTCGGCGGTGTAGATGCCGTCCACGCGTGTGCCCTTGAGCATCACGTCTGCCTCAATCTCTATGCCGCGCAGTGAAGAACCTGTATCGGTGGTGAAATAAGGGTTGCCCGTACCAGCCGACATGATGACCACCTCGCCCTGCTTCATGGCATCGATGGCCTTCCACTTGGTATAGAACTCGCCGATAGGCTCCATGCGTATGGCAGTGAGCACGCGGTTCTTCTGTCCGGCAGCGTCGAGTGCTGATGATAGCGCCAGTGAGTTGATAACCGTAGCGCACATACCCATCTGGTCGCCCTTCACGCGGTCGAAGCCCTTGCCGGCGCCAGAGAGTCCGCGGAAGATGTTGCCACCGCCAATAACGATGCCAATCTCCACGCCCATGTCGGCTATCTCCTTTATCTGTCGTGCGTAGTCGTTCAGTCTCTCGGTGTCAATACCATGTCCTTGCTTGCCTTGCAGGCTCTCACCAGAGAGCTTTAGTAATATTCTTTTGAATTTCATTGTAGTATTGTTACTTGTTTAATTTATATTTGCTTGTTTTCTGTTGATTATTCAGGTTTCTTCAGAGCAGAAGCTGTTTCGTTAAATTCCTTTGTGATATCGTCTAAATGCGGATTCCGGTTTTCAACGATAATAGCCACGTAGATGCCTTGTCCTTCAACAACAGTATTTGTTGTACATATCGTAAAACGATTAGGATTGGCAGCTTTCTCAAACCAACGTATGAATAACCTGTTGCGCCCTGCCTCCCTGTGATCAGAGGAATCACAATAGTATAGTAAGACACTTTCATTCTCTGTAAAGAATTCATCAAGGATGATGAATGTCACAGCGCTAATGTTCGAGTCATAGGCAGAGTGTGTGTCATCAACCTTTGAAATAGCAAATTGGTAAGTCTCACATCCTCCAATTGGATTCTCTTCCAAAAATCTCAGTCTGTATAGGACACCATTGGCCGTACAAAATTCATAGCCTCCATGAGCTTCTTTGATTTCGTACGGAGATTTTGCGTTGATTCGCTCAAGAGACAACCTTATCATAGGAGTGTGACGTTTACTTTCTTTCCTTTTTGTAAGAACTCAGTCTCTATCTCTTGTTTCCACTCCTGTTTATGTTTAATCATATCTTTTATGAACGTCAGAGCATCTTTTTTGTCTTTCATAATTATGCTTATTTATGTTTCTTATTCAGCAAAGTTACAAAGTTTTTGCGACATTACAAAAAATACTTATTTATATTTTATCACTGACGTTGCAATGTCAGGACATTTTGTCAGGGAAAGCAGTGTTTTGGGTTACAAAGTGTAAAGTCGGGAAAAGACAAACGGAGATGCCGAAATAGAGCGGCATCTCCGTTTTCTGTATGGTTTGTGTGGTGGAAAATCATCCAAAAACACACCCTGAAGTGTCATTCGATAGCTTTTACACTGTCATTCGATAGCTTTCACCTCGTCATTCGATAGCTTTCACACTGTAAAGTGATAGCTTTTACACCGAGATTTGATAGCTTTTACAAGGCTATGACGAACCCCTGTTTTTGTCGCACGCTGATATTCAGACAGTTATATGAAAGCTGAAAAATCGCGTAAAATCAACCACGGATATTTGATTTTCAAATATCGCAAGGAAATGGCGGTAGGGAAAACCAAAGTGTAAGCATAAAAGCCTTTTTTGTAACAAAATGTCAGTCTTGCTTACCGGTTACTTGGCACCAGGTGCGGCATCGTTACCCTGTCCGCCATCAGCGGCAGTCTTGGCCTTAGGAGCGCCGGCCCTACCGGCGAGTGCCTCCTTCAGCGCCTTGCCCTTGACAGCATCCTTAGGCAGGAACTCACGGTGCAGCTGGTCAACGACAGGCTCAGCCAGTCCGCGCAGCGAAGCCTTGGCAGGCCCGGTGATGTCGAGAACCACAACCCTGTTCTTGCCTTTCTTGAGCCAGCAGCCAGGCAGGAAGAGCGTCTGCTGTGGTCCTACGTTCCAGAAGCGTCCCAGGCAGTGGCCGTTAACCCATACGAGGCCCTTGCCCCATGAGCTCATGTCGAGATAGGTGTCGCCCGTCTTCTTCAGCGTGAACGAAGCCTTGTAGTATGCAGGGGTGCCGGCAGAACCAGTGCCCGGTATGGCGCTCATGTTGTCGGCGAGGCTGTCGATAGAGGCAGCGTCGTCATATATAGGGAAGCGATAGACCTTCCAGTCCTTGAGGTTGTAAGTAACCTCGTCCTTGCCGTTAGAGGTAAGCAGTTCCACGCTGCGTGTTATGCCCTTAGGGTCATTGATGAGCTTAGAATAGTTGATGCGTCCCATTGCCTCGATGAAAATGTCGAGAGAACTGCCTTCAGCCACATCCTCGGGGAGGCGCAGCGTCGTCTCATAACCGTTGCCACGGTAGAGCTCGCCCACCTTCTTGTCGTTGACATATACGATGGCATAGTCGCACATGTCGTTAATCTGCAACAAGGTGCCAGCCTTTACCGCAGGCATGGTGGTAGAGTAGAGTATGCTGCCGTAGCCCAGGTCATACTGCTCCATAGGCATCACGTCGTGTGAAGACACAGGCTCAGGCATGTTGCCAGCCCTCAGCAGAGGCATCATGTGGTCAAACCTCACCTCAGGAATCTGTATTATTGGCATCGGCTTGGGCACGTCGGGCAGTTTGGTGTCAGAGTAGCCCTGCAGCAGCTCGCGCAGCTTGTAATACTTCTCAGTGGCGGCACCCTGCTCGTTGATAGGAGCGTCATAGTCGTAGCTGGTGCAGTCAGGGGCGAAGCCCTTGTTGTTGGCACCCGCCCACTGTGCGAATGACGTACCGCCGTGAGCCATATACAGAGAGAAAGAGATATTGTTGTCGAGCATAGTCTTGATGCCCTTGACCATAGCGTCGTAAGGGCGGGTCTGGTGAGACGTGCCCCATCCGTCAAACCATCCGCTCCAGTACTCAGAGCACATCAGCGGCTGGTCAGGGCGCAGTTGCTTCACGCGCTTGAACTGGTCGAGCACCTTGGCGCCGGTGCCGAAGTTCATGGTCCAGAGAAGGTCAGGCAGGGCATTCATCTCGAAATTGCTTGACCAGTCGCACTGGAAGAGCACCGTCTTGTCGAAGCCTACGGAGCGCAGTATGTCGCGCACCTCACTGACGTAAGGCTTGTTCTCGGCATAGGAGCCGTACTCGTTCTCCACCTGCATCATGATGATAGGTCCGCCGTTCTCTATGGTAAGCGGAGCCAGCTGCTTGCCCACCTCGGTCTCGAAGCGCTTCACGCACTCAAGGAAGTAAGGGTCGCAGTCGTGCAGCGATATGTCACGTTTCTTGAGC
>Ga0247611_10004783_pt1 | contig 18464 bp, 16 predicted proteins | sample 177DNAGHGhighgp2_FD_192422 | JGI IMG/M metagenome (GOLD analysis project Ga0247611, IMG submission 192422) | Sheep rumen microbial communities from Palmerston North, Manawatu-Wanganui, New Zealand - 1770 DNA GHGhigh gp2 | ecosystem: Host-associated > Mammals > Digestive system > Stomach > Rumen... | reverse complement strand
TTCCTATTTGAGAACTTAATGTATAAAATTTATAACCAGTATTTAAGTAAGCCTTAGAATAAACTGATGAATTTTCTGCTTTTCCAATAGAACGCATAGACAACGTATATTCATCAAGTGTAATCATTCCTACAGCTGCTTTAACTGTTTTACTATCAAGTTTATTATAATTCCAACTTGCATTTGTATTAATAACATCTTTAACATTATTCAATGAACCTAAAAATACTTCATTAAGCCAGTTATAAACTTGTGTTTGAGGAAATTCTATTTCTCCTTCACCCCATGAAAGATTTGCCATAGTCTCTTCAGTTACTAATTTCATTTCTCCATTTGGATATATTGCTAGTACTCTCCACAACTTTCCACTATACCATACATAGTTAAAATCTATGCAATCCTTGCTTCCTGAAATATACACTACCCCATTAAGTTCACTTTTAGCAGCGCAACTCTTATTTTTATTATTTACACTTTTTAACATAGTACTTGATGCAGTATTATTTTGAGTATTACCTAAACTATCTGATGAATTATTTGAATTATTATTATTGTTGTTATTATTACCACTATTACTATTACTATTATTGTTATTATTTGAATTATTATTATTGTTATTATTTGAATTATTATTATTGTTATTATTAGAATTATTGTTATTGTTAGTATTATTAGGACTATCACCATTACAATATGCATCATTACTTACATATTGACCATTACAAATTAAACAGACACTATAATTTGTTTTACCATTTTCATCAACATAAATTATTACTTTACTTTTTCCTAAATCACATGTATTACCATTTTGATCGCTTACTTCACTACTTTCAATGTATGATTCTTGTACTAAATCTTTTAAAGATACTTCATCTGCATTTCCAAATGTTGTTGGAATCTTTTCGGTATTCGAACTATAATATTTGCCTGCTGACATAATTAATGACTCCTTCAAGTCATTATAATATAATGTTTTTTTAGTATTGCTAAAATTAATATAGTAAATTCCAGCAATTACTACTACAACTAATATGATTAAAACACCACTTAGTAGGAATTTTTTATTTGATGTTTCACTATTATTTTTTTCAATATTCATATTTAACTCTCCTTACTACACTTATATTATATATTATATATTATATATTATATAATGTAAATACTTTTTCTTAATTAAATTTTTATAATTTTAATTTGAATTGATATGAACCCCATTTCTTGGACAAAGAAACGAGGTTTTTATATGTCAAAGTTAAGTTATGAAGATAAAGTAAATTTAGGTAAAGATAGAAAAAAAGGAATGTCATATTCTAGTCTTTGTTCAAAATATAATGTTAATCATGCAGTTGTTGAATATTTAATAAGTTTAATTAATAAACATGGATATAAGATATTAAAAAGTAAAAATAATAAAAAATATTCAAATGAAGAAAAAGAAAGAATTATTAAAAGAGTTTTATATAATCATGAATCATTAATATCTGTTGCCATTGATGAGGATTTATTAAGTAAAGATATGTTATCAACATGAATCATATCAACAAAGATTAATAAATAAAGAAATAAAACAAAGTATGTCTAGAAAAGGAAACAGTACGGATAATGGTATGATGGAAAATTTCTTTGGTCTTTTAAAAACAGAAATGTCCTATGATCAAGAAGATAAATATAAAAATATAGATGAATTAATTTTAGTTATAGATGACTATATTAATTATTACAATTATGATAGCATAAAAGTAAAATTAAAAGGATTGTCACCTGTAAATTACAGATTACAATCCTCTAACTGGAAATTATTTATAAACTGTCCAACTTTTTGGGTTCAATTCAAACCCTCCGTATTTTCGTCGTGCAATAATTTACCTTTCTTTCATTAAAAAGTTAGACTTATTTCCGTTTTATACTATATTTTTCGGAAATAAATCTATATTTTAAATACTTTACTAAAAACCGGAATTTAGTCTAAAAATTTGCGAATTAATATCAGCATTTATCTTAATGTCTTTTTTAAAGTCTTTATAGCATTTTTCTCTAGCCTTGATACTTGAGCTTGACTAATTCCAAGTTCCTCAGCTATTTCCATCTGAGTTTTACCAATTATATATCTCTTATCTAAAATATTTTTTTCTCTTGAAGTTAAATCATTTATAGCTTTCTTTAGGGCCATAATCGTTTCTAAGTCTTCTTTATTTTTAGTATCTTCTAGTTGTTCATATAAATAAATGGTGTCTCCGCCATCATTATAAATTGGTTCAAAAATACTTATAGGATCAGACATAGCTTCGATGCTAGTCAAGACATCAATTTCAGATACTCCAAGTTTTTGAGCAATTAATTCATACGATGGAATATATCCTAAAGTATTCGTTAATTCATCCTTAAGCATAATAGCTTTATATGCTAAATCTTTAACACTTCGGCTGACTCGAAGCATTTGATTATCTCTTAAGTATCTTCTTATTTCACCACTTATCATGGGAATTGCATAAGTAGAAAGCTTTAATCCTAAATCTATATTAAAATTATCTATTGCTTTAATAAGTCCAATTACTCCTATTTGAAATAAATCATCTAAGTTATCACATCTATTTGCATATTTTTTTAATATACTAAGTACTAATTTTAAATTACCATTTACAAGTCTATCTTTAGCATCTTTTTTCTCAAAGTTATTACCAACTTTTAAAGTTTTAAACAGTTCTTTTGTCTCTTCTTCACTTAGTACTACTATTTCATTAGTGTTTAATCCTGATATTTCTACTTTATTTTTTGCCATATTAAAATCCTTTCATATCTATTATGATTGAAAGGATTACTTTTATGCAAAAATTAGGTTTTAAAGATATATTTTTTCTGAACCATATAACTAATAAAATAGATTGTAATATCAACTACCATTTTAATAAGAGTCTTATTGAATGGAAGTAATTTACTAATTAATAAAACAAGTAAGGCTGAGGCAAATAATTTAGAAAAACTTAAAACGTAATATTTCCATAAGATTTGTTTAAAATCTTCTTTAGTATCAAAAACAAATAATCTAGTTAAATTAAGATTTAAGAAATCAGCAATAATTCTTGCAAAGAATGTTGATAGAATAATCGATAAATCATTCCCAAAAACCGAAAAAACATATAAAAACAGTGTAAATAAAGTTAAATCAAGTCCCGAAGATATTAAACTAGTAACTAAAAAACGAAATGATTCTTTTAATAAAATTCGATAAATTCTAATGGAATCAATCACTTTATGAAATTTACTTTCACTTCTTTCATAATAAACTGTTTCAATAAAAATTTCTTTAAGAGAAATCTTGTGATTAACAAAATAAATAAGAAAATTCATCTCATATTCAAATCTATCACCATCAATTTGAATAGCTTCTTCTAAATATTTATTTGGTATTCCCCGAAGACCTGTTTGGGTATCAGTTATTTTAAAACCATATAAAAGTTTAAAAACCATACTAGTTATCTTATTACCAATTCTATTTAAAATAGGAACACTTTTTAAATTAAAATCACGACTTCCCAACACAATTGTATCACTTGTTATAGAAGTAGCTATTTTATTAATATCTTTAGGTAAATGCTGATAATCAGCATCAACAGTTATAATGCCATCATATTTATCTTTTAAATTTTTTAAATAATATTTAATACCATATTTTAAAGCATAACCTTTACCATGATTTTCACTATACTCTAAAACCGTATATTTCATATCTTTTAATTTTGAAAATATTTTGTTATCTTTACTACTTCCATCATTAACAATAATTATTTTATATTTATCTTTTTTTAATTCTTTTAATAATTTTAATAATTTATCACTAGGATTATAAGCAGGTATTAAAATAACACAATTCATACTTTGCTCCTTATAATTTTATCAAAGAGATTTTGATAACGAAAAGCCACTAATTCCCAAGTATAATCATCTTCAATTCTTTTTTTTGCCATTTCTCCATATTTATTTTTGGTATCTAAATCAAATTGTTCAACTTTTTCTAAAATTTCTTTTAAACTATCCTCTTTTTGATTAAAGTATAAAGCAGCATCTAAGCCAACTTCTCGGTTATAAACTACATCATATAAAATATTAATTTTAGTTATACTAAAAGCTTCAAGAAGCGATGGATTGGTTCCGCCAGCCGAATGACCATGAATATAAGCAGTAGCATATTCTCTGATATATCTTAGAATAGTATCATCATAAACACTACCAACAAATTTAATCCTAGAATCACTTAAAAAATTAGTTTCTAAAAGCAATTTTTTATAAAAATTATTATGAACAACATTAGAAACAATAACTAAATCTTTTTTTATTGATGTTTTCATAAATTCTTTAATAATAATTTCAATATTATTTTCTGGAACAAATCTTCCAACAAACAAATAATAATTATCTTTTTGAATATTATTTTTTTGATAAAATTCTTCTACTTTTTTATCACTACTACTCTTTTTTAAGTAAGCTCCATATGCAATAAAATTAGTATTTACATTATATTTTCGATATTTATTATTAACATACTCAAGAATCGCTTTCGAGTCACAAATAACATAATTAGATGATTTAATCATTGTACGTTCTGATAATTTAAAATACATTTTAATTAAACTATTCCATTTTGCTCTTTTCCATTCTAACCCATCAGGATTAATCATAATAGTAACTCCCATTTTGTTTAATTTTTTGTGAATTAAAGAAAAGAGTGGTCCTACTCTACAACCTAATATATACATAATAACATTATCAAGTTTTTCTTTTTTTATTTTCTTTTGATAATATAAAACAGCTTTAAAAACAAATAACATCATCGTTATACTACCTAATTTTTTAGTATATATTGGTTTAGCCCAAACATTTTTAATTTTATATTCGCTTTTATTTTTTTGATCAGTTATTTCAGGAATATAAAATATAGTATCATTATTATGATAATTATCAATTAAATTCGTAACAAAAGTTTCCCAACCACCATATTCAGCTTTATAACCTTTTGAACCAATAATAATAATATTTTTCATTAACTCCTCCTAAAAAGTAATACAATATAAGAAATTATTAAAGTAATATAATAAAATAGTCTAAGTAAAAATAACTGGAAAATATTAATATTATTATATTTTTTTTCATAATACATTTGACTATCTTTAAGTAATTTATATTTTTTTAATTTGTTAATACTTTTATCAACGCTTACAGATAAATTATGATTAACTAGAATTCTAGTATCAATATAGCTTCGATAATTATATTTTTTTAATTTAGAACTTAAAATATTTTCTTCATAATATAAAAAAGTATTAGTATCAAAAAAATTAATTTCTTTAAAACGCTGATAATTTATCATAAAAAAGCACCCTGAAACCACATCAACCTGAACTAAATTCTTTTGATAATAACTATCATCATATTTTAATAACTTATTTGCATAACGATGAAAATAAATAGTATTTGAAATTAAATCTTCTTTAAAATGTGGAAGTTTCCAACCACCTAACTTTTCTCCTTTTTGGTTAATTATAGGAGCAACTAAAGTAATTTTATCGTCTTTTAAATCATCTTTCATTTGACTTATTACTTCTTCTTCAAAATCAACATCAGGATTACTGATAATAACATAATTAATATTTTTATTCTCTAAATACTTAAGTCCATAGTTATTACCATACGAATATCCTTTATTACAATCAGTTTGAATAACTTTAATTTTGGAATTTTCCAAAACTTTTAATTTTTGATACGAATCATCGATACTTTTATTATCAACTACCACAATGTAATCTATGGAATTATAATCCTTAATTTTTTCTAACATATCTTTGGTTGTAGGATAATCATTATAATTTAAAATAATTATTGCTGTTTTCATTGGAATACCTCTAATATTTGATCTTTTGTTTTATCAATATCATAACTAAGTGCCGTAACTCGAGCATTTTTTCGAATCGTATTTTTTTCTTTTTCCTCTAACTTAAGAACTTCTAATATTTTACTTGTTAAATCCATATAATCCTCTGAATGAAAAGTAAATCCATTAACCCCATCCTTGATGTAATCGGTAGGTCCATATTTATCACCTGTAATAACTAAGGTTTCACAAGCCATTGCCTCTAACCCAACAAGACCCAAACTATCGCTTTTTCTTCTCGTTGGAAAAACAAATATTTCCATTTTATTATACAATTCTATTAATTCTTTCTGAGATACCATTTCCTTAAATTCTATATATTTTCTAATTCCTAATCTATCTACCAAATAATTCATTTCGGTTTCTTCTAAACCACTTCCAACTAACAAAAATTTATAATTTCCAATCTCTTTTTTATCTACTAACTCTTTAATCATATGAAGATAAGTATCCCATCCCTTATCCTTTTCTATACGAGAAACGTATCCAATATACTTTTTATTCATATCTTTACTAACAAATTTCTTAGTATCCACTCCACCCGATGGATAAACAAATATTTTATCATCTTTTATTTGATAATCTTTTTTCAATATCGCTTTAAAATAATTAGAAGGCACGACTATCTTATCCCCATATTTTAAATATTTTTTACTTCTTCGAACATTCTTAAAATCAATTTCTGAATCAGGAATAATATCATTTCCATGACAATTAAATACTAATTTAATATTCTTTTTTACTTTTTTTAAAAAAATTGCCCCTAAACTAGAATGAGATACAAAATGAACATATAAATAATCATAATTATTGAATAATCCTTTTAAAATAACTTTTAAATGAAATAATATATATTTAATTAATTTTATAAATTTATTCTTAGTTTTATACATAATTACTTTATCAACTATATAATTATTATTCTTTAATAACTCTTCTACATTCTTAACAAATATACCATAATGTTTATTAAATTTATTTGGATACATATTGGATATTAATAATATCTTTTTCATAACTACCTCTTATAAATTATATCATATGTTAAAAATAGTTTAAACATTTATTTAAACTATCTCTAATTCTTTTAATATTCGATATAATTCATTTAAAGGAAGTCCAACGATTGAATAATAATCTCCTTCTACTTTAAAAATATATTTACCAAATTCTTCTTGAATAGCATAACCACCGGCTTTATCATATGGATTATTAGTAGCAATCCAATTTAATATTTCTTGATCGGTTAAAGAATCAATATAAACTCTACCAAAACCCTGTTTTTGAAATACTTTTTCCACGTTATTTTTAACTTGTAAAACCGTTAAACATGAAATTACATCATGACTAGTATTAGATAACTTTTTTAGCATATTATAAGCTTCTTCACTATTTTTAGGTTTACCATAAATTTTATTATCCTTAACAACAATTGTATCACATGAAATAATAATCCTATCTCCCATAGTTTTATCTTTAACTTCCAAAGCTTTATTTAAACTTATATTAATACAGTTTTGTAAATATGTTAAATTGTTATCAATTATTTCTTCTTTTAAAGCTGGTACTACCTCATAATTTAAATTAATCATTTTTAATAACTCTTGTCTTCTTTTACTTTTTGACGCTAATATTATTTTCATACTCCTCCTATTTCTAGTTTATCATAAAAAGGAATGTTTTTTTTATTTTTTTATATAATTAAATATGAAACTATTAGAAATATTATTAATAAGTATATCTTTAGCCATGGATGCTTTTTCCGTTAGTATTTATAAAGGATTAAAATTAGAGAATAATCTGAAAAGAAACGCTTTTATTATAGCCTTATTTTTTAGTATCTTTCAAATGTTAATGCCTATTATTGGTTTTTATTTAGGAAATAGTTTAAATTCTTATCTTTTTAAATTTAATTATCTCCTAGCCTTTTTTCTCCTTATTTTTATTGGATTTAATATAATAAAAGAATCTTTTGAAGAACCAAAATTAGAAAATAATTTAGATCTAAAAGAACTAATAATTTTAAGTCTTATAACCAGTATTGATGCTTTTTCAATCGGTTTAACTTTTTCTTTATTAAAAGTTAATCTTTTAACTTCCATTATAATAATAGGTATTGTAACGTTTATTTTATCATTAATAGGTGTTTTTATCGGAAAAATAATTAAAAATAAATACCAGAAACTAGCAAGTATTATTGGAGGAATAATTTTAATAATTATTGGTCTTAAAATATTAATAGAACATTTAATAAATTATTAATCATTAATAACTTTTTTTAAATTTAAAATTTCATCTTTCGTATTTAATGTTTCTAAATTATTATTAAATAAATATTCATAACGAAAGATAGTTATTCCATCATAATTAGTTAGGGTTTTAGTATAATTAATTTCTCTGGCAATAATATCATTATTATTTATCCATTCTAAATATCCACTTCCTGCTAAATTATCTTGTAAACCAACTTTATAAAAAGCTAAAACTGGTACTAATTTAACATTATTTTTTATTAAACTATTCCATTCATTAATGGTTTCAATAAATGGTTTTATATCATTTTCAAATCCATAATAAACTTGAGGCATAATAATATCAATATAATCATTTTCTAAAAGCCAAGTTTTAATATCAGCATAATGAAGTTCATAATTGTTTTCAATATTACCATCCGGAGAAATACTAAAAATAAGTTTAGAATTATGTTTTTTAATTAATTGATAAACTTTTTTTATGGTGCTATTAATTATATTTAAACGATAATTACTTAAAGAAACATCTTGACTTGAACTTTGATAGTTTTCTAAATCAATTGTATTATCTGGATAAAAATAATCATCAAAATGAATTCCATCAACATCGTAATTATTTATAATTTCTTTAACCTGTTTTAATAATAATTCAACAACTAAATCACTAGCCGGATTATAATAAACACCATTATTACTTACTTTAACGCTATTTGTATCTTTAAAAAGAAAATAAGGATTATCCAAAGATAATTTGGAAATATCATTTGATGAACTAATTCGATAAGGATTAATCCAAGCATGAACTTTTATCTTTCTCTTATGAGCTTCTTCTATAAAATATTTTAAATAATCCATTCCCGGATTTTTACCCTCAATTCCTGTTAAAGTATAAGAATAAGGAAAAATATTAGACTTATAAATAGCATCAGAAAAAGGTGAAGTATGCAAGAAGATAGTATTAAATCCTAAAGTTTTAATATTATCTAACATATTATTAATAGAAGATTTATTAATCCCTAAACTATTACCTTCAAAATAAGTTAAATATTCTAAATAACTAATATAGATTCCTTTAATTTGATCAATTTCAAAAGAAATATTTTTTTGACTAGAAACATAAGCCATACTATTTAAAAAAATAACTATAATTAAAAAAACAACAAATATTTTTTTCATAAAATCACTTTACTATTTTATAAAATATATTTGTCGAATTTTATTACATTTTATCTACTTCTTCAATCGCTAAAATATTTAAAATATTATGAAGAATATTATAAACTAATTTACATACACCTAAATAAGTATTTTTTATTTCTAAATCTTTTTCATTTAAAATATAATGATTATTATAGAATTTATTAAATAAACTTGCTAAATCAAATAGATAATCAGCTAGATAATTTAAACTTTTATCTTCATAAGAACGATTTAAAATATTAGATAGTTCTAATACTTTTAATAAAATATCTCTTATTTCTAAATTATTAATCTTTGTAATATGATATTTTTTATCAGGACTTTTCTTTAATAGTGATTTAAGTCTTACAACAGTATATAGAATATATGGTCCAGTTTTACCATCAAAAGATGAGAATTTTACTTCATCAAAAACATAATCAGTTTCTCGGTAACTTGAAAGATCAGCATATTTCAAAGCAGCAATTGCTAATTTTTCTTTAATTTCTTCACGATTATCTAAATCCTTGGTTAATTTTTTATCAATTTCTAAACTGATAATTTTAATTAAATTAGCAAGTTCCATAACGCCACCATCACGAGTTTTGTAAGGCTTACCATCATAACCATTTATGGTTCCAAATGGAAAATGTTTTAACTTACAGGTATTTGGAATTAACTTACCAATATAGGATGCTCTAAATACTTGTTCAAAATATAGAGATTGACGATTATCGGTAAAATACCAAATTTCATCTGGATGAAATCTTTCTTCTCTTGAGTATATAGTTGCTAAATCACGAGTTGCATAAATAGTTGCACCATCGTTTTTAATAACAATTAAAGGTGGCATTTCTTTAGTATCAGTATCTTTTTTTACATCAATTACTAAAGCACCATTAGAAGAATATAAATATTTATCAAGTTTTTGAAGCATTTTAGGAACATCTTTAAAACTATCAAGTTCCCCTTCCCATAAATCAAAAGTACAATTAAGTTTATCATATATTGCTTTTATATCGACAATACTTATATTAATTAGTTGTTTCCAAAGAGCAATATAACGAGTATCACCTGAATCAATAGCGGCTGTTATATCTCTTACTTCTTGTAAAACTTTTTCATCTTCTTTGGCTTTTATATTAGCACTAACATAAAGTTCTCCTAAATCAGCTGATGTATATTTAACTTTAGGAAATTCTCCCTTATAATTATCAGAAAAAAATTCAGGATAATCACCACGTCTTTTAATTTCTGATATTAACATACCAGCTTGTCTACCAAGATCACCTAAATGAACATCACTAATGGTTTTATCTCCAAGCATATTTGCTAATCTTTTCATAGCCTCACCAATATTTGGTGAACGCATATGACCAACATGCAAAGCTTTTGCTGCATTAGCCCCACCATAATCTAAAAATATTAACTGCGAATTATGTTTTTCAATTAAATTATTAAAATCATCAACACCAGAATTAACATAATTAAGAAGACTATCATCACTAAATTTAAAATTAATAAAACCAGGATTAGCAATATTAACATCAACATATTCTAAATCAAAACATTTAACTATTTCTTCGGCAATAAGTTGAGGATTTTTATGATATTTTTTAGCAAGACTCATAGCAATATTTATTTGAAAATCTCCAAGTTCTCTTTTACTACACGGAAATATTAAAACAGAACTATCATAACCAATTTCTTTTAATTTAGTTTCTAAATTCTTCTCATGCCATTTAATATAATTCATATAACCTCCTTAATATAAAAAAACCTATTAATAAGGATTTGTATTTATTTTTTAACCAATTTCTCGTTTAAAATATACTATATATTTATTATTTTGTCAATTAAATTAAAATTTAAAAAAATGCCTTATTTTGCTTGACAAAATACCTTATTTAGATTAATATAGGAACTACCAATTCGAAATTAAGGCGAATTGGTCGCTAGTATCACACTAGCCAACCCCTTTTTATTCTTTTTTAATGATTGCCACGCTCAGGGGGGTGGCAATCTTTTTATTATACTATAAAAATAAAGTAATTTATGATACAATATTTTATAATGGAAGTGATAATATGGAAATAGTAAATGATTTTAAAGATTTTGAAATAATTGATGCTACAAATGGAATGAAATATGAAAGATGGAATCATACTTATCTTTTAAGACCAGATCCTTTAGTTATTTGGAATAATGAAAAATTTAAGCCAGATAAACTAGACGCAACTTATATTAGAAGTAATAAAGGTGGCGGTTATTGGGATAAAAAAATAAATAATTTTCAAGTAACTTACAAAGATTTAAAATTTAATTTAAAACAAATGGGATTTAAACATACAGGATTATTTCCAGAACAAGCTATTAACTGGAATTTAATGCGTCAAAAAATTAAAGAAGCTAAAAGAGATATAAAAGTACTTAATCTTTTTGCTTATACCGGAGCCGCTAGTATTGCATGTCTTATGGAAGGAGCAAGTGTTGTGCATGTTGATTCCAGCAAGGGCATGGTTGAATGGGCTAAAGAAAATGTTAAACTCAATAAATTAGATAATAAGCCTATTCGTTTTATTGTTGATGATGTTTTAAAATTTGTTAAACGAGAAATTAGACGTGGTAATAAGTATGATGCTATTATAATGGATCCTCCTAGTTATGGAAAAGGTGTTAATGGTGAAATTTGGTCAATTCAAAATAATTTATATGAATTAGTACAATTATGCATGACACTACTAAGTGATAAACCATTATTCTTCATTATTAATTCCTATTCCGGATTATCACCTACTATTTTAGAAAATATTTTAAAATTAACGAATAAACATCAAAATGCTTTAATCAGTGCTACCGAAATTGGTCTTTTGATTACTAAAAATAACTTAGTTTTACCTTGTGGGATTAGAGGACTAGTTGAATATGAATAATTTAAATATTCTTTTTGAAGATAATCATATAATTGTTGTCGAAAAACCCATCAATATTCTAAGTCAAAGTGATAATACAAAAGATTTAGATATGTTAACTATCCTAAAAAAATATCTTAAAGAAAAATACCATAAACCAGGTAATGTTTATGTAGGACTTATCCATAGATTAGATAGACCAACCGCCGGATTAATGGTATTTGCCAAAACTTCTAAAGCCGCTAGTAGATTATCAGAACAAATTCGAAATAAGACTTTTCAAAAGAATTACTTAGCCGTTATCCATGGATATATTGAAGAAGAAAATACCTATATTGATTACTTAAAAAAAGTTGCTAACAAAAGTTATCCTACAACGAAAGAAAATGGAAAATATGCAGAACTTTCCTTTAAACGATTAGATTATTTAAAAGAAGAAGATTTATCCTTAGTCACAATCAATTTAAAAACTGGACGAAATCATCAAATCAGAGTTCAATTTTCAAAGCGTAATCATCCATTATATGGAGATTCAAAATATGGATTTGACCAAAATAAAAATCTAGGATTATATGCTTATAAATTAACTTTTAATCATCCTACCACCAAAGAAAAATTAGAATTTGAACTTTTTCCTAAACATAATCCTTTTTCAAAATTTAAAAAAAAATAGAATAATTTCTATTTTTTTTAATTACTTTTTAAAGTTAAATAACCAGGAGTAGCCGAATTAGCTCCACCATCAATTCGTGCGTATTCTTTATCTCTGTGATTTGCATCATAGACCGTTTGAGGATTTCCACCACCTCTTAGCGAAGAACAGTCCCAAAACATATCATAGTCACTACCTTCATTTACACTAGCCGTTGTCCATAAATTCGAAACATAAATAGTTACTAAAGATGATGCATTGTAAAACATATTAACCATACTAGTAACATTACTTGTATTAAAACTACTTAAGTCTAGAGTTGTTAGACTAGAACAATTTCTAAACATTGCTTGAAAAGATGTTACACTACTAGTATCAATTCCAGTTAAATTTACACGTTCAAGTTTAGATAATCCATCAAACATAAAATTCATATAGGTTACTCCTGATGTATTAGCATTACTTAAATTTATCGTTTCTATAGTACTTGAATTTAGAAAAAAATTAGATAAATTTGATGTTCCAAAATTAAAATTACTCATATTTATTGTTGTTAAGTTATTGCATAAATTAAACATACCGTTAACATTTGTTAAGGCAGCACTTCCTAAATTACTTAAATCAATACTGGTTAAACTACTACAACCGGAAAACATACTAACCATATTTGTAACATTTGATGTATTAAATCCTCGTAGATTAACAGTAGCTAAACTACTACAACTTCCAAACATATTTTGCATATTAGTAACATTTGAAGCATTAGCATTACTTAAATCAACTGATACAAGATTCCCAAACCCCTGAAATAGTGAAGAGAGGTCAGTAACTAACCCAAAATTAAAATTACTCATATTAACGCTCGCTAAATTCGTACAATTATAAAACATACCGCCAATATTCGTTAAAGCTGGACTTCCTAAACCACTTAAATCAAGACTGGTTAAACTACTACATCTAAAAAACATACCACTCATATCAGTAACACTTGAAGTATTTAATCCTAGTAGATTAACAGTAGTTAAACTACTACAGTTTGCAAACATATTACTCATATTAGTAACACTTGAAGTATCAAGACCACGCAAATTAACAGTAGTTAAACTGCTACAACCTCCAAACATATAAGCCATATCAGTAACATTTGAAGCGTTGGCATTACTTAAATCAACTGATACAAGATACCTCATATTATAAAATGGTGAGGCATTTTGTGCATAAGAATCCGATCCTTGAAGATCAGTAATCAAGCCAAAATTAAAATTACTCATATTAACTGTTGTTAAGTTATTGCATCCACTGAACATACCTCCAACACTTGTTAGCACATCACTACCAAGACCACTTAAATTAACAGTAGTTAAACTACTACAACCTCCAAACATACCACCCATATCGGTAACATTTGAAGTGTCAAAATCGCTTAAATCAAAACTGGTTAAACTACTACAGCCTGCAAACATATAATCCATATTAGTAATACGTGAAGTGTCAACATTCTCAAACGTTATCGTATCAACTTGCGTAAAACTTCCAAACAGACCACTACCTGTTGTTAAAACAGTCTTACCATTACTAGCAATATATAAAATTTTTCGATTGGAGTTATTCGGATCAGTTTCAACAAAGCCTAATACTCTTCCTTGATTATTGTAAGTTAAATCAGCTCTGTAACCATTACTTCCATCAGTGGCTTCATATCTTGCATTCATTTCAGCTGTTGATAATTTCACAAATCTTATTTCGTTAATTCCACTTCTATTAATGCCTATCGTATTCATTACATTAATAGTATTATAAGAATCATCAACAACTTTTTCAGTAAAGTCTCCGGTTACATTTACTTTTATACTAGCAAATAAATCTTCCCATTCACTGAATATATAGTCAACACCGGTATTACGAACATTACTTACAATTACATCATTAGTAATCCACATATATAATCGGTATCTTCGACTAGTTGAAACGCTTGTATTTTTATCTATAGTATTTACCCATACTCTCTTTCCATTTGAAAGTCCATCCCAACTTTCGTTATTAAAAATCTCTACTTCTTCCCCATTATCAATCTTTTCCGTTAATCTGAATCTGATAAATCTATCTAAAATTCGATTGCTCTCGGTTTTTCCATTAGGAACACTACCTCTTGTTAAAATAATATCATACCATATGTCATAAACAGTATTAGTATTTCGCCCACTAATTGTAAATTCAAAATATTTAGTGGAATCATAACTACTACTTGGCATAGCTTCAGTTAAAGTCAATGCATTATTTTCTGTATAATGCATATAAATATCACCAACAACTAAAGTTTGATTTTCACTACCATTTCTCGAATAACTATACATAGCATAAGTTATACCTAGAAATATTACTAAAATTAAGATTACAATATTTATTAATATTGCTTTTTTATTTTTCATATTACTCCCATTCTTCGAGATATTTTTGCATAAAAATAAATTATAATGTTACCTTATAAATCTCTCTTCTACTATAATAATATTATAATTTATTTTAATGGTTTTAGCAATAATTTTTTAAAACATATTTATTTATAATTATACTTTCCTAGTTTAGCATTTTCTCTTTTTAAATCACGTTCTTTAATAGTTTCCCTTTTATCAAAATTCTTTTTACCTTTACAAACACCGAGTAATATTTTTACTTTGTTTTTTTTAAAATATAATTTTAAGGGAATTAAAGTTGTACTTTCTAATTCTAATTTTTGGTTTAGTTTTAATATTTCTTGTTTATGAAGTAATAATTTACGTGTTCTTTTTGGATCATGATTAAAAATATTACCTTCCTTATATTCGGAAATATGCATATTTAATACATAAGCTTCACTTTTTCGAATAATTGCATAACTATCTTTTAAATTTACTTTTCCTGCCCGAATAGCTTTAATTTCAGTTCCGGTTAATACGATTCCACATTCTATTTCCTCTAAAATAAAATAATTATATTTTGCCTCTCTATTTAAAACTTCCATAAGAATCCTTTCTAGTCTAAACCACGAACTTTTACTTTATCAGAATATGCCGTTACTACTTTACTATATTTATCATAATAAGATTTATAATTATTTAAGATATTATCATTTAATAAGTGATATGGATAGACAATATAGCCATTATTTCGATCAGTATAAAGAAGAGTTCCCATAATATTATCAAAAGTAATAGTAGTTTTACCATGATATTCCGTTTTAATAATATCAACTGATGCCATTAAACCTGTTAATCTTTCAACTCCAACTTGACTAGAAACGAAATTTCCTAATGAGTAAAATACTAATGTGTCATCAACATATTCAATGGGTTCAATAACATGTGGATGACATCCAATAATTATATCAACGCCAAGACTTGCTAAATATTTAGCAATTTCTTTTTGCTCATTAGTTGGATAAGTAACATATTCAACTCCCCAATGCATAGCAACCATTAATAAATCAACTTTATCACGATATCTAGATATTTCTTCTTTAATTAAATCTTTATCATAGACATTAACTAAATATTCTTTCCCTTTTGGAACAATTAAACCATTAGTATAAGTTGTATATGATAAAAATCCATATCGAATACCATTTATTTCTTTAATTATTACTTCATCTCTTTCATCAAAGGATGAATATGATCCTGCGGCAATAGCCTCTTCTTTTTTGGAATTCCAATAATTTCTTGAATTTAAAACACCTTTTTCTCCTCGATCAATCGTATGATTCGTTGCAAGTGATACTAGGTTAAATCCAGCATCAAGAAAGGCATCCCCAACCTCATATGGTGAATTAAACATAGGATACGTTGAAAGTCCTAACTCCTTTCCCCCTAAAATAGTCTCTTGATTATAATAAGCTAAATCATAGTCTTTAACTATTTCTTTAGTATGTTTTAGCATAGGGGTAAAATCATAAGTTGAATAATTACCATATCGATATGCCGTTTGATAAACTAATTCATGAATCAAGGCATCTCCTACCATTACTAAATTAGTTTTAGATTCCTTTTTTGTGTTAACAACATCATATTCAATAATAACTTTACTCTTATTTATATTATCTTTTCTTTGAAAAAACCAGCCAATACAAACGGATATAACTACAAATATAGTTAGCCATAAAAAATTTCTAAATTTTTTCGCTAATCTTCTTGATTTTTTCTTTGCCATAATTTACCTCTTCATCCTTTACAATAATAAAATCGATTTGTCTTGTATCTTTATTTGCTGAAAGTACCTTAACTTTTACTTTAGTTCCAAGAGTATATAACGTTTTCGTATTTTTTCCAATTAAAGATTCCGTTTCATCATCATAATAAAATACTTCATCTAAATCAGATAATCGAACGGCACCTTCAATTAAATTTGGAAGTTGAATAAATATCATGTTAGGTCGTATTCCTGAGACTATTCCATCATAATATTCACCAACATGACCTTCCATGTATTCAGCCATTTTCATATCATCTACTTCTCTTTCACATTCCATAGCTGCTCTTTCACGTTCACTAGATGTCATGCATATATCATCTAAAATATTTTCAAAATGATTAATACTATCCATATCTAATTCATTAAAAAGATAAGCTTCTAATAAGCGATGAACTGTAGTATCAGGATATCTTCTAATTGGAGAAGTAAAGTGTGTGTAGTAACGTGATGCTAAAGGAAAATGACCAATATTATTGGTTTGATATCTAGCTTTATCCATACAACTTACCATCCGACTTGCTAAAACTTGATAGCCATCTAAATCTTTAATTTCCATCAAGATTTTTTGAATTGTTTTTTGATTAACACGGTTTAAATCTTCTTTAATTTTAATTTGATAATTACGTAAAATCTTTAAAAATTTACGAAGCCTTTCAACATTAACTTCACTATCAACCCGATATAATCCCATAAATCCTAAATTAGAAAAAGTTCTTGCAATACTCTCATTAGCAACAATCATAAAATCTTCAATCATCTTTTCACCAGTTCCACGATCTCTTGTTGTAATATCTATAGCTTTCCCTTCATCATCAACAATAATCTTCGCTTCATCAGTATCAAAATCAATAAAACCTTTTTTTATTTTATTACTTCGAATTTTTTCTGATAACTCTTTCATTAATTTTAAAGTACTAGCATATTCTTCATAACCTTCTGGAATAATATTCTCATCGAGAATTTTATTAACTTTTTTATAAGTCATTTGTTTTTTAGAATTAATAACTGACTTAACAATTCTTTCGTTAATAACATTACCATCATTATCTATTTCCATAAATGTTGAAATCGTTAATCTATCAACATGAGGATTCAAAGAACAAATTCCATTAGATATTTGATGGGGATACATTGGTACTACTCTATCTGCTAAATAAACACTTGTTCCTCTTCTTCTAGCTTCTAAATCTAAAGGTGTATTTTCTTTAATATAATATGGAACATTAGCGATATGAACTCCTAATTCATAATTATTATTAGGAAGTTTTTTTATACTAATAGCATCATCAATATCTTTCGTATCATCACCATCAATA
>Ga0247611_10004782_pt1 | contig 18465 bp, 16 predicted proteins | sample 177DNAGHGhighgp2_FD_192422 | JGI IMG/M metagenome (GOLD analysis project Ga0247611, IMG submission 192422) | Sheep rumen microbial communities from Palmerston North, Manawatu-Wanganui, New Zealand - 1770 DNA GHGhigh gp2 | ecosystem: Host-associated > Mammals > Digestive system > Stomach > Rumen... | reverse complement strand
AGACGTGCAGTTCATGGCACCGAAGACCGTGGGCGACGTGAACGCTGGCAGTGGCGTTGTGGGAACACTGGAAAAGCCCCTGGCAGCACGCGACTTCGTGCAGAAGGTGAAGGAGGCGTTTGGCGTGGAGTGCGCCATGACCAACGAGCTGCTGGAGCGTCCCGTCAAGCGCGTGGCCCTGTGTGGCGGTGCTGGCGACTTCCTGCTCGACGAGGCCGTGAAAACGGGGGCTGACGCCTTCATCACAGGCGAAATGCACTACCACCAGTACTTCGGCTACGAGCAGCAGATACAGATCTGCGTCATTGGCCACTACCAGAGCGAGCAGTACACCACCGAGGTGTTCAGCGACATCATCGGCAAACGGTGCCCGGGCGTCAGATGCGTGGTGGCAGAGACAAACACCAACCCGATTTGCTATCTATAATCAGAAAATTCAGAAAATCAGAATAATCAGAGAAAATTAAGCATTATGGCAAAGAAAGACCCTACAGACATGACGGTAGAAGAGCGTCTGAAGACTCTCTATCAGCTACAGTCGGCTCTCTCGATGATTGACGAGAAGCGCACACTGAGAGGCGAACTGCCTCAGGAAGTTGACGACCTGGAAGACGAAATCGAAGGTCTGAACACACGTATCCAGCGTATTCAGGCTGACATCGACGAGTTCCAGTCGGCCATCACACAGAAGAAGGGCGAGATTGCTGATGCCGAGGCCAGCGTGGCACGCTACAAGAGCCAGTTGGACGAGGTGAAGAACAACCGCGAGTATGACACCCTGTCGAAGGAGATTGAGTTCCAGACTCTGGAAATCGAGCTCTGCAACAAGAAAATCCGTGAGGCTCAGGCACGTATCGCTGAGAAGACCGAGGAACTCGAGAAGAACAAGACGCTGATTGACGAGCGTAACAACGACCTCGAGATCAAGAAGGGCGAGCTCGACGAAATCATGACCGAGACACGCGCTGAGGAGGAGAAACTGAAGGAGAAGGCCCTGGAGCTGGAGGGTAAGATTGACACCCGCCTGCTCACCTCGTTCAAGCGTATCCGCAAGAACGCCCGTAACGGTCTGGGCATCGTCTACGTGCAGCGCGACGCCTGTGGTGGCTGCTTCAACAAGATTCCGCCCCAGCGTCAGCTCGACATCAAGATGCACAAGAAAATCATCGTGTGCGAGTACTGTGGACGTATCCTCATTGACCCCGAACTGGCTGGCGTGAAGATTGAGAAGCCTGCAGAGGAGAAGAAGACAACGCGTAAGCGCGCCATCCGTAAGACATCGAGCGCCTCGTCGAAGAAGGCTGCTGATGCCAACGACTCTGAATAAGGCGTGAAACGACGATAGCTGCGATAGTCGCGAGGGCTATAGCTGGCTGTACTCCGGAATCTCCTGGAGAAACTCGTAAGAACGACGCTCGTAGTCCATACGACAGCAGTAATGCTCCATGCCGTTGGAAATGACGAGATAATCAACTTTCAGCAGAAGATTGTAGGCCGCTATCTGGTCGAACGTCTTCTGCTGAAGCTGTATAGTGGGGGACTTGTACTCGATAATCATGCGTGGCTGCATCTCCGACGTATATAATAAGGTGTCGCAGCGCAACCGCTTGTCGCCCAACCGGAGCTCCACCTCGTTGGCCAACAGCGCCTGGGGATAGCCCTTGTGATTCATGAGAAAATGGGTGAAATGCTGGCGCACCCACTCCTCGGGCGTCAGAGCCACGTATTTGCGACGCAGAGCGTCGAAAATCTGGCGATGTCCGCTACGCTCGACGACGCGGATTTCGTAGGGGGGGAGGTTCAGTTCGTACATAAAACGCGCATTTCTTTTGGTTATTCTCTCGACTTTCGAAGTTACTTTTCTCTCGACTTTTCGTAATATTGCCATCAGAGATGGCGAAATTACTCCGTCTCGGCAAAAAAAGAAACGAGTTTCTTTGTTTTGCGCTCGACTTTTCGTAATTTTGCAGGCAAAAGTACAAAATAATCCTGAAACGACAGCATGGCAGAGACAAAAACTGATACTTTCGAGGGTATCATGGCCGACCTGAAAGCAGGGAATTTCGTGCCCGTATACTATCTGATGGGCGACGAACCCTACTATATCGACAAGATTGCCGACTACATCGCTGAGCATGCGCTACAGCCCGAAGACCGTGACTTCAACCAGACGGTGATGTTTGGTTCTGACGTCAACGCTGCGCAGGTGGCTGACCTCGCACGACGCTACCCGATGATGGCTGAACGCCAGGTTGTCATCGTCAAAGAGGCGCAGAGCATCAAGCAGACCGACCAGCTGGAGAAGTATTTCAAGCAGCCCATGCCCTCGACAATCCTCGTTATGTGCCACAAAAACGGTACTATTGACGGGCGAAAACGCGAATATGTGAAGGCCATTAAGCAGGCTGGCGTGCTCTTTGAAAGCAAAAAACTGCGCGATCGCGACCTTCTGCCGTTTATTGAGCGCTATCTCCAAAGCCGTGAGGTGAGCATCGACCCCAAATCGACGCAGATGATTGCAGATGCCATCGGGGCAGACCTGAGTCGTCTGACGAGCGAGCTCGACAAGGTCGTCCTGTCGCTGCCTGCAGAGAGTAGGAGAGTGACACCCCAGGTGGTTGAGGACCAGATTGGCGTGAGCAAGGAGTTCAATGCCTTCGAACTGCGAGACGCCATCGTGAACCGAAATGTTTACAAGGCAAATCAGATAATCAAATATTTTGACGAAAATCCGAAGGCGGGTAGTATCTATGCTTTTCTCCCAATGCTCTTCAATTTCTTCCAGAATCTAATCATCGCATTTTATTCGCCAAATAGGACGAGCCAGGAGGGGGTGGCAGAGTGGTTGGAATTGAGATCTCCATGGGCTGCGAAGGACTACATGACTGGCATGAGAAATTTCTCTGCAATGAAAGTGATGCAGATAATCGACAAGATACGTGAGATAGATGCCAAAAGTAAGGGTCTGGACAACCCAAATACCCCTCCAGGGGAGCTGATGAAGGAGCTAATTTTTTACATTTTGCACTAAAAACGACCTCTTTCAGACTCTAGAATTTCTAAAATCAGCGCTTTTCAAGAGCGCTTTTTTTATGCCCAAAAGCCTGTAGGAATAGGGGATTGAGGGTGGTTTGTACCCCTTTAAAACTCGCGAATTTTTGGCTGTCTCTCCCGTTGTCCAGAATACGCGAGTAATGCCGAATTTTAGAAATTTTCGACGACGCAGATTTAGTATTCACATTCTTTTGCATTTGTATTTTGAAATTACGAAGTGTAAAGCTGTTTGATATTGTATGGTAATTCAAAATTACAAATCAAAATATCAGATAAATAATAAAACTTTAAAGATTTAAACAATACAATTACAAATTAAAATATCACAAATTACAAACGAATATTCATAAATATACATGCCGAATTTACATAACAAACATCCTCTGATAATCAGTTAGTTATGTTTATTTTATTAAAGTAAACGGTTATTTATTATGAAAAAAGAACCCTCTAAACACCTGTAAAAGTGCTGATTTAGACATCTAAAGCGTAAATACTTGATTTATAGCCAGTATTTTACGTAAAATCCCTGCAAAAATACTTGATATAGCTTTTGATACTCAAATTTAGATTTACGAACAAAAACCTAAATCTTGTGTAGTTGCAGATTATTGATTTACAAAGTTACATTTTGAGATTAACATTTTATAAATCAAAATTCTCTTTAAATTTGTTGTCAGTCTCAATTTTTTGTTTTACCTTTGTAAACCGAAAGAAAAAGGGCATTTTTGCCCCTATCACTAACTAAGCATTAGAAATGAAGGACAGAATTCGCCAGATTATGGAGTCGAAGCACATGACTCAACAGGTCTTTGCTCAGTACATAGAGATGTCACCAGCATCGCTCAGTAGCATCTTTAATGATCGTACCAAACCAACCCTGAACATTGTTGAGGCTATCAAAAAGAAAATTCCTAACATCAATACCGATTGGCTGATGTTTGGCTCTGGAGAGATGTACATTGACGCTACACCCTCCTCTACGGTTGCTCAGGAACCCGTTTCAGGGGGTGAAGGAGGACTGTTTGATGAGGTCTCACCTGTCCTTGATTTTTCTACTTCCCCTACTCCTACCCCTCAACAGGTGGCTCAGCCGGTACAAAATTTTAATAGTGTAAGAAATACACACCGAAATTCTTCTTATGATGAAGTAAAAATTGCAGACAAACCACAACGTAAGGTTGTTGAGATTCGCGTCTTTTACGATGACCAGACCTGGGAGAGTTTCTCGCCAATGAAGAAGTAGCGAGTTGGCACTTTCCTCGCCAATGAAGAAATGATTTTTGGGGGCATTGTTTGGCATTTCGCTCACTTATTCGTACCTTTGCACCCATTAATTATTAATGTACGTACACATGCGCGAACTAAAGAAATATGTATTAGACCTTCGGGTAGTCGCGGTGGAGCGTGTTCACGAGCGCTATGTGCTGCTCCGACTGACACACGACGACCCCCTGCCCGAGATGCTTCCGGGACAGTTTGTAGAGGTGCGCGTTGACGGTTCAACGTCGACATTCCTGCGCCGTCCTATCTCCATTAACTTCGTTGACCGCCAGAAGAACGAGCTGTGGCTGCTGGTGGCTGTCGTGGGCGACGGTACACGCTGTCTGTCGCAACTGCACGAGGGCGACACGCTGAACTGCGTGCTGCCCCTGGGCAATGGCTTTAGTCTGAAGTCTGAAGTTGGAGGGCTGAAGTCTGAAGGCGGAAGTGAGCCCTCAGCCCTCACCCCTCAGCCCTCACCCCTCTTGGTCGGTGGTGGCGTGGGTGTGGCTCCTCTGCTCTATCTGGGCAAGGTGCTGAAGGAGCAGGGCATTGAGCCCACGTTCCTGCTCGGTGCCCGTACAGCCAAGGATTTGCTGATGCTCGACACGTTCCGTCGCTATGGCCGTGTCTTCGTGACCACCGAAGATGGCAGCGAAGGCGAGAAGGGCTTTGTGACGCAGCACTCGCTGTTGCAGAAGGAACGGTTCACGCAGATACAGACGTGTGGCCCTACGCCCATGATGAAGGCTGTGGCGCGCTTTGCCAAGGAGGCTGGCGTGGCATGCGAGGTGTCGCTGGAGAACCTGATGGCCTGTGGACTGGGTGCCTGCCTGTGCTGTGTGGAAAAGACCGTCGATGGCAACCTTTGCGTCTGCAAGGACGGTCCCGTGTTTAATATCAACCGCTTATTGTGGTAGGAAGGAATTCATTCTCATAATTCTCATTTCTTTCAATTGTTATGGCAAAGTTAGACGTAAATATAGGCGCATTGGCGCTGAAGAACCCTGTGATGACAGCCTCGGGCACGTTTGGCTACGGACTGGAGTTTCAGGACTTTGTAGAGCTCTCAGGGATAGGCGGCATCATCGTGAAGGGTACGACGCTGAAGCCTCGTGAGGGCAATGACTACCCACGTATGGCAGAGACGCCCAGTGGTATGCTGAACTGCGTGGGTCTGCAGAACAAGGGCGTGGACTACTTCTGTGAGCACATCTATCCACAGTTGCTGCCTACGGGGGGCACGTATATCGTGAACGTCAGTGGCTCGTCGCCTGAGGACTATGCCGAGTGTGCTGCAAAGGTGGACGCACTGGACCATATCCCTGCCATCGAGCTGAATATCTCGTGTCCGAACGTCAAGGACGGTGGTATGGCCTTTGGCGTGACCTGTGCCGGTGCTGCCAGCGTCGTCAAAGCCGTTCGCCAGGCTTATCACAAGACGCTCATCGTGAAGCTGTCGCCCAATGTGACGGACATCACCGAGATAGCCCGTGCTGTCGAGGCTGAGGGCGCTGACGCCGTGTCGCTCATCAACACGCTGATGGGCATGGCTGTCGACATTGAGAAGCGCAAGAAGGTGCTTTCCATAGGCACTGGTGGCCTCTCGGGTGCTGCTGTCAAGCCTGTGGCCCTGCGAATGGTCTATCAGGTGGCTCATGCCGTCCAGATTCCTGTAGTCGGCCTGGGTGGCATCATGACGGCCAAGGATGCCATCGAGTTCCTGATGTGTGGTGCTACAGCCATTGAGATTGGCACTGCCAACTTCATCGACCCTGCTGTGACCATCAAGGTGCGCGACGGTATCAATGACTGGCTTGACCGTCATGGCTGTCAGTCGGTACAGGACATCATCGGAGTGATGGAGTGACAGGTTGAGTCTGGTGGATTTGTGTTGGAGATTCAACGGAAAAAACGAACAATAAAAAGAGAGCGGCCAAATGGACCGCTCTCAACCAACACAAAAACTAAACTAGACTTAACTTAGCATATAGGGGTTTTCACAAATCCCTGATAGCTGTTTGCAAAATTAGTACTTATTCCTTTATCTTCCAAATTTTTTCGGTATTATTTTGCTTTAATTGGAATTTTCTTAATAATTCTCTCCCTTTTTTAACATAAGGTGGTCTAAAATCGTCATTGCGGCCATTGCCTCAACGACGGGAACGGCACGTGGCAGGACACAGGGATCGTGACGTCCACGGGCTGTAAAAGTAGTGGGGTTTCCTTTGAGATCAACCGTCTGCTGCTCCTTCAACAAAGTGGCTACGGGCTTGAATGCCACGCGGAAGTAGATGTCCTGTCCGTTGGAGATGCCCCCCTGTATGCCACCGCTATGGTTTGTGGCAGTCGTTACCGTTGTCCCGTTTGTTGCAGCGTCATTGCAGCAAACGAAACGGTCGTTGACCTCAGAGCCACGTTTTGTCACGCCGTCGAAGCCGTCACCGTATTCGAAGCCCTTGACAGCGTTGATGCCCAGCATGGCAGCACCCAGCTCTGCGTGCAGTTTGCTGAACTCAGGCTCTCCCAGTCCGACGGGACAGCCCTTGATGACACAGGTGATGATGCCACCGATGGTGTCGCCCTCAGCCTTTACGCTGCTGATGAGCTGTGCCATTTCCTCTGCCTTCTCCGGGTCTGGACAGCGCACGTCGTTCTGCTCTGTCAGCGAGAGGTCGTAGTGGTGGTAGTCCTTGTCAAGTGCGATGTTGCCCACCTGCGATGTGTAGGCCTGGATACTGATGCCCAATTGCTTGAGCGCCAGTTTGGCCAGAGCACCACCCACGACACGGCTGATGGTAATGCGTGCCGATGAGCGTCCTCCACCGCGATGGTCGCGCACACCGTATTTATTATAATAGGTGAAGTCAGCATGCGACGGACGGAACAGCGTGCGCAGGTTCTCATAGTCCTGCGAGTGCTGGTTCTCGTTGCGTACGATGAAGCCTATGGGGCAGCCCGTCGACTTACCCTCGAAGACGCCACTGAGCAGTTCCACCTGGTCAGCCTCCTTGCGCGAGGTTGTCAGACGGCTCTGACCGGGACGGCGACGGTTCAGTTCCTGTTGGATGAACGCCACGTCGATGTCGATGCCTGTTGGCATGCCGTCGACGACACCGCCCACTGCTGCACCGTGGCTCTCGCCAAAGGTTGTCAGCGTGAATAGATGGCCAAACGTATTTCTCATCTCACTCTATACACTAAACTCTAATCACTAAACACTCAACACTAAACACTCAACACTCAACACTAAACACTAAACAGAAAAACTCTTAGTGGCAGTGTCCACAACCGCCTTCGCCACAACCGCCTTCGCCACAGTTGCCCTCTTCGCAGTTGCCTTCGCCACCACAGCCCTTGCAGCCACCGCATCCACCGGTCATGTGCTTGATGAGCATTTTCACCTCTTCTTCAGAAGCAGGACGGTTCTCTACGATGTGACCGTTGAAGCAGAGCGTCATGCCAGCGTAGGGATGGTTGGTGTCGACGGTGACGCCATCGTCCTCAACCTTCGACACGCGAGCCATGAACTGGTGGCCCTCGACGTCGTTGAGCGTGATGACAGCTCCCTCGTAGATGTTGTCGTTGTCAAACTTGCCGTTGACCTCGAAGATTTCGCGCTTCAGCTTGTGTACGCACTCCTGGTCGTAGGGACCGAAGGCCTGTTCAGGCTGCAGGTTGAGTTCAAAGTCCTGTCCTGTCTCAATATTGACAACGTGCTGCTCCAGTGCGTCCAGAGTGGTGCCAAAACCGCTGATAAACTGGAACGGGTGTTGGGGCGACGTCTGCTCCAGCAGCGTCTTCTCTCCGTTCTCCACTTGGTACAGCTGGTAGTTCAGCGTAATAAACTTGTTCTGTTTCTGATCCATGTCTTATATATAAATATGTATGTGGGTGCAAAGGTACGAAAAAGCGAGAGAAAAACCAAATGTATTTGAGTTTTTCCGAGCTGCAGTACCTTCGGCGTAGCCAAAGGTACGAAAAAGACTCGAAAAAGAGCACTTTTTCCTTTAGTTTATTGTCAGAAAGGGAAAAAATCATGAAAAATGGCGATTCTTTGATTTGTATCAATAAAAGTGGTGTTTGCGCACACAATTTCACAAAAAGTCATTGCGGGATGCAAAAAACGCCGTACCTTTGCAGCGTCAAACATGACAAAAAGATATTAAAGATTGTCCCGACAAACGGGAATGCGGCATCAACCGAAAGGCGAGCCGCCAGGATAACACCATTAAAATTAAAACAGTAGGGGAGCAACGGTCTGACACAACCGCCCCGAGTAAAGAAAAGAAAGGGTAAAAAGATGAAAAGATTGTTTTTGGTAACACTGGCAATGATTAGCATGACTATGACATTTGCCAAAACAGAGAATGCAGCAAACGTGAACGTTGTCAACGAGAATGCTGAGGAGACCTACGACATGACAGTCAACATGCGTAAGCTTAGCGTAGCACTCGGTCTGACACTCGATCAGATTGAAGCCGTTGAGACGGTTCATAACACCTTCAATGCAGAGATGCAGTTCGCTGCCCACTACACTACCAAGGAGGAGCGTGACGCTCAGGTCAAGAAGGCCGTCGAGAAGGACGTGAAGTGGATGAACTACATTCTGACGAAGGAGCAGTATCGCAAGTATCTGTTGCTGCTGAACAGCACGCTGACCAACCGCGGTCTGAACCATTAAATCAAACACATTCATTAGGTATTATAGTGAATCGAATCGCAGACTCAGAAGGTCTGCGATTTTTTTGTGCGCTTACGTTGCGCTTTTTGTGCCTTTTTTGAACGATATGTCAGAAAAATGCCGTATATTTGCAGGCGAAACAACTAATCCTTAAAAATATTAATGCAATGAAAAGAGTAAGAATCATTCTTTTAGCCGTTGTCTCGGCTATTCTCGTGGGTTGCGGCACAACGTCGACGGTACCCATCACGGGACGTAAGCAGAAGCTCCTGGTGAGCGACGAACAGGTGCTGAGCCTCTCGAACCAGCAGTACGAGGAGTACATGAAGAGCGCCAAGGCCTCTACCAATGCCACGAATACGGCTATGGTGAAGCGTGTGGGCCAGAATCTGGCAAATGCTGTTGTGAAGTATCTTAATGCCAACAACCTGGGCGCTGAGGTGTCGCAGTACAAGTGGGTGTTCAACCTTGTTCAGGACAAGCAGGTGAACGCCTTCTGCATGCCTGGTGGCAAGATTGTGGTCTACGAGGGTTTGCTGCCCGTCACTCAGGACGAGCCTTCGCTGGCCATCGTCTTGGGCCACGAGATAGCCCATGCCGTTGCCAAGCACTCTGCCGAGCGTCTGAGCAATGAGTACAAGAAGCAGTATGGTACGCAGATACTTGGTGCTGTCCTGCAGGGTGCCGGAGTCGGCGAGGGCATGCAGCAGCTCATCTCGCTGGGTTCTCAGCTGGGCACGTCGCTCTGGACGTCGGGCTTCTCGCGTAAGCAGGAGAGCGAGGCCGACCACATGGGTCTCATCTTTGCCGCAATGGCCGGCTACGACCCTCAGGTGGCCACCACCTTCTGGCAGCGCATGGCTGCTCAGGGCATTGGCAGTAGCTCCATCTTCAGCGACCACCCCTCTGACGAGACACGTATCAAGCAGATTCAGGGATGGATGCCCGAGGCTCTGAAGTACTACACACCGCCTGTGACGAAGACCACGACAACCACCAAGAAGACGACGACAACGAAAAAGAAGTCGACGAAGAAATAAGGAGCAAAAGAAAAGAGGATGTGCAGCGCACATCCTCTTTCTATTTTCGGGTTGATACTTGCTTCTGAGATTAGAAGTTGTAGTACAGACCGAAGGTCAGCTCGCTGCCATCGGCGTCGAGACCGATGCTTGTGACCTTGTTGTCGTCGCCATCGGGATCAACTGACTTGTAGCCCAGGAAGCCGAAGTGAGCAACGAAGCTCAGCTTCTCGTTCAGGCTGACAGCTACGCCCGGCTTGATGCCAAGACCGAAAGCAGTCACCTTGGGTTTCTTGGACTGGGCATAGTCGAAGCCACCGTCCAGGAAGAGGTTCACGTTCTTCAGCTTCAGAGCTGTGTAACGGACATAGGGAGAGAATACGAAGGCGTTCTCAGCACCAAGGCTGTAAGCACCGCCCTTGTCAGAGATGTAGCCAATCTGCACGCCAGCGCCCCAGTTCTCGTCGAACTGCATGCCGAACTCGGGGAGGAACTTGAACGAAGTCTCGCCGTCGCCCACCTCAGGCGTAACGCTCTGGAAACCGAAACCACCACCAACGTACATCTGTGCGTTCATTGTCAGTGCCATCATACCCATGGCCAGGGTCATCAAAATCTATTTCATGTTTTTTCTGTTTTAGTGATTTGTTATACAAAGTGAATTAGATTTCGGCTGCAAAGGTACAGAAAAATAGAACATGTCGTATCGTTTTTGGTGATTTTTTTTGCTATTTCCTCAAAAAGCGCTACCTTTGTGCAGTAAAAACTAAAGTAAACTAAAATGAAAAGACAACTGATTTTCACACTTTGCGCCTTTGGCGCCATGAGTGCTGCTATGGCACAGACGCCGGGTGGCGGACTCAGTAGCGACATGCTGCGCGACATCCAGAAGGAGCACCGTCAGGTGCCCGTCAACGGGGCGCTGGCCAACGCCGTTGCTGCCAATGCCATCGACGACCTGGCTAAGAATCGCCAGAATGCTGCTGCCCTCGACACCTATTTTAATATCGAGACGCCCAAGCAGTCGATTACCGACCAGCAGTCGTCTGGCCGTTGCTGGATGTTCAGTGGTTTCAACGTGCTGCGCTCCAACTATACGCTGCGTCGCGACTCCGTCAGTCTGGAACTGTCGCAGGCCTACCTCTTCTTCTACGACCAGTTGGAGAAGGCCAACCTGATGCTGCAGGGCGTCATCGATACGGGCACGAAACCCATTGACGACCAGCGCGTTCAGTTCTTCTTCCACTCGCCCATCGGCGACGGTGGCACCTTCTGTGGTGTGGCCGACTTGGCCGAGAAATACGGGCTTGTGCCCAAGGAGGTGATGCCCGAGACGTTCACCAGCGACAACACGTCGAAGGCGCGCCAGCTCATTGCCTCGAAACTGCGCGAGTACGGTCTGCAACTGCGCGACATGGTGGCCAAGAAGAAGACGCAGGCCTCGCTCAACAAGGCCAAGGTGCGCATGCTGGCACAAATCTACCGCATGCTCGAGATGACCATCGGCGAACCGCCTACGAAGTTCACCTATGCCTTCAAAAACAAGGACGGTCGCTCGCTCAGCGCCCCTCGTGAGTGGACGCCAGAGTCGTTCTATCGCGAGGTGGTGGGCGCTCCGCTCAACGGCACGTTCATTATGGCTATGAACGACCCGCGCCGTCCCTATTACAAGACCTACGAGGTGGAGTACGACCGTCATACCTACGACGGACACAACTGGCGCTACATCAACCTGCCCATGGACGACATCGAGCAGATGGCCATTGCCTCGCTGAAGGACGGCCACAAGCTCTACAGCTCCTACGACGTGGGCAAGTTCCTCGACCGTAAGCGCGGTTATGCCGATACTGAGAATTTCGACTATGGCTCGCTCTTCGGAACGTCGTTCAATATGGATAAGGCCCAGCGCATTGCCACCTTCGACAGCGGTTCCACCCACGCTATGACCCTCACGGCTGTCGATGTCGACGCCCAAGGCAAGGCCCGTAAGTGGAAGGTCGAGAATTCGTGGGGCGCCACGTGGGGACAGCAGGGCTGTCTCATCATGACCGACCGTTGGTTCCGCGAGTTCATGTTCCGTCTCGTCGTCGACAAGAAGTACGTGCCTGAGAACATTCTCAAGGCCTGCGAGACAGAGCCCGTTATGGTGATGCCCGAGGACCCCCTCTTCCTGCCTGACGAGTAAATAGAAATAGTCAACGACTTTTCAGAAAAAGTCCATGACTTTTGAAAAAATCTCCATGAGTATTTTCCAAAACTCATGGAGATTTTCTTTTTATGCTTTAAGGGGGCTGTAATGCTTACTTCTTCCTGACTCTTAAGGTCTCGACGATACGCGCCATCTGGTTGGGAATGCGTATCTGTTGCGGACATTTTGACAGACACTCCTCGCAGTCCTGGCAGGCACGTGCCCATGTCTCAGCCTTTGGCAGCGCCTTGCGGAAGCCCTCGATGAACTTCTGCTGGCGCTCTGCGTAGTTGCTGGCAGTGGGGGCGGGGAGAGGCAGGATTTTCTCTCTGACAGCCTCGTTGTAGTAGGAGAAATTGCCAGGAATGTCCACACCGTAGGGACAGGGCAGGCAGTATTCGCAGGCCGTGCAGGGAATCGTGGGGAAACCCGACATCTGGTCGGCAATGTCCGCCAGCAGGGCGTTCTCACTCTCTGTGCACACCTCCAGTGGCGAGAACGTTTTGACGTTCTCCTCCAGATGGTCCATGCGGTTCATGCCGCTCAGCACGGTCAGGATGTTGGGGTAGGAGCCCACCCAGCGGAAAGCCCAGCGCGCTGTGCTGTCGTCAGGACGTACGGCCTTCAGCTGGTCCGTCAGCTCCTGCGCCATGCGACCAAAGGCGCCACCACGCAGTGGTTCCATGACCACACACTGGATACCCAGCTTCTCGCACTTGCCGTAAAGGTACTCTGCGTCGGCATCCGAGCGTCGTCCGCCACGTTGTGAGGCGTGTCGCCAGTCCAGGAAGTTCATCTGTATCTGCACGAAGTCCCAGTGGTACTCGTCGTTGTGGTCCAACAGCCAGTCGAAGTCGCGCACGTCGCCATGATAGGAGAATCCCAGGTGCTTGATGCGCCCGGCCTCGCGCTCCTTGAGCAGGAACTCCAGGATGCCGTTGTCCAGGAAACGCCCCTTCAGCGATTCCATGCCTCCGCCTATGCCGTGCAGCAGGTAGTAGTCAATGTAGTCCACCTTCAGGCGCTCCATCGACTGTTCGTACATCCGTTTCGAGGCGTCGAAGCTCCACGAGTTCTGTCCCTGGTTCGACATCTTCGTGGCCACGAAGTATTTGTTGCGAGGATGGCGCGACAGGGCGTTACCCATGAGCACCTCCGACTGTCCGCGCATATACATCGGAGCCGTGTCGTAGTAGTTCACACCGTGCTCTATGGCGTAGTCCACCAGCTCGTTCACCTCCTCCTGGTTGTTGGGCAGTCGCATCATGCCGAAGCCCAGCAGCGAGATAGGCTCGCCCGATCCGTGCTGCACGCGGTAGGTCATCGCGTTCTGTGCCGTTCCTGCCTTCTTGTTGCTCTGTGCCCATGCCGTCAGAGGCTCCATAGCCATCAGGGCCATAGCCGAACCTGTGCCGATGCCGAGTCGCTTCAGGAACTCGCGACGGCTCATGTCAAGTCTGTTGCAATCTTTCATACGTTTTTGTCGTTATTGGTTCATTTCTACGTGTATTTGGCGACAAAGATACGAATAAATGAGGGAAATGCAAAAGGAAAACTCGTTTTTCTTTTCATTTCCGAATGCAAGTATCTTCTTAAGACTCGCATAGCTCGAATAAGCGCCGCAAGCGTCGAGCGCGGCGAAGCCAGAGATACGAAAAGTGAACTGCACCCCAAAAGTTGGACGCAAAGAATGAAGTGACCCCAATGAACTGCGCCCCCAAAGTTCAGTCGCTCAGGTGACCAACAGGGTGTTCGCCCTCGCGAGTATCCGGGTGAGTGTCTTTTGACGCGAATCCCTTTATTTATCGGCCTTTCAGATGGGTTTGGTGAGTATGGTGAGTATGTTTTTAATCAGCATGAATCATGGGGCTCTGTCGATACCATTCCTATACCCCCTGTAACCCCCTCCCTATATACCCCCACCTCCTCTCTCTAAAGAGAGGTGGGGTATAGTAGGAGGGGTGTAAGGGGATAGGGAACGGGTATCTTCCGAGTTCACTTCAAACGTCGAGCGATGAAAAATATGGGAGAAGTGTGCGCAATTACGATATTTTTTCGTAAATTTGCATGCTAAATTTTTTAAATCATAAAGAAAACAAGGAATTCGACCATGAGAAAAAGACTTTTACTCGTTTTTGTTTCGATGCTGACACTGGCACTGTCGGCTGGTGCTGCAGAAGAAATCAAGCTCTGTGGCATAACGATTACTGATGAACTGGCGGCTGAGGGGAATCTTGTGCCGATGCTGGACGCTATGGATAACGTGACAGCGACGGGTACGGTGACCTATGACAGCGAGACGCAGACGCTCGTGCTTGACAATGCCGAGATTACTTACACGCCCAGCAAGGAGGACAATGTTCTGGCTTTCGCGACGTGGACGACGGACTTTACAATCCAGTTGAAGGGTACGAATAAGTTGACGAATGCCTACTCGGGCTATGCCAATGCGATTGTCATTCCAGGAGTTGCAGGAGTCCACGTGACCATCACTGGCGAAGGAAGTCTTGAGGTGACGTCGCTGCATTGGTATGCTGTGACATTGATAGGTGGTTCACTGACGATTGACCACACGACGGCGAAGTTCAACGGTAGCGTGGCCTACAACTCGGGCCCTGGTGGTGGTCTGTATGTTAAAGGCTCGTATGTGACGGCTTCAGCAATCTTTAATCTTACTGCCATTGAGCTGACGGACTGTAGCATTGTGCAGCCGGTTGGTGCCAAGATTGTTTCTGAGGAATGGAGTGCTCCTAAACTAACGTACTATAATATTGACATGAACGGATCGTTCGATGACGTCGTCATCGAGCCGACATCTGCAGGCATTGGTGCTTCGCTGATGGAGCGTGAGGGTATGGACCATGATAAATGGTACTCGTTGGACGGCCGTCGCGTGGAACAGCCGGCTAAGGGCGTGTATGTCACGAATGGCAAGAAGGTCGTTGTGAAGTAGAATATGGCTTGAGATTTAGATGCTAAAGAGAAATCCCGAAATGACGTCGAGCGATGAAAAATATGGGGGAAGTGTGCGCAATTACGATTATTTTTCGTAATTTTGCAGCGTAAAGCTTATTCAACCATTCATAAATAACTAAAAACGTATGAAGACAAGAAGAATTTTTGGATTCGCCATGATGCTGGCCCTCAGTCTGGTCAGCACGAGTGTGTTGGCAGCCGACGAGCCTAAGTCGCGCATTGTGGAAGATGGTGGCACAGGCCCCTACAAAGTCATTATGAAGGAAGAGCCCTCGCTGGCTGAGCACACCGTGTTTGCGCCTCAGGACCTGTCGAAGTTCAGCGCTCAGAACCCCCTGCCCGTGCTTGTGTGGGGCAATGGCGCCTGCACCAACTCCCCTTGGGAGCACTACAAGTTCCTCAACGAGATAGCCTCTCACGGCTTCCTGGTGCTGGCCACCGGTTTTATTCCTATGGACGATGAGGGCTATCGTGGCCCGATGTCACGCACGGAGCAGCAGATAGAGTCGATGGATTGGGCCGAGAAGCAGAATGCCGACCCCAAGTCACCTTATTATAAAAAGATAGACCTGAAGAACATAGCCGTAGCCGGCATGTCGTGTGGTGGCCTGCAGACGCTCTTCAACTGCGCCGACCCCCGCATCAAGACGCTGATGATTTGCAACAGCGGTCTGTTCAACCAGCAGAACGCCAACCAGGCCGTTGGCGGTATGCCCATGCCCCCGAAGGAGAAGCTCAAGGAGATTCACTCCTCTATCATGTACCTGCTGGGTGGCGAGACCGATATTGCCTATGGCAACGGCATGGATGACTTCCGCCGCATCAGCCACGTTCCCGCCTGCGTCGCCAACTTCCCCGTTGGTCACGGTGGCACCTACCGTCAGCCTCACGGCGGCGAGTTCACGGTGGTGGCTTTGGCCTGGCTCCAGTGGCAGCTGAAGGGCGACCAGAAAGCAGCAAAGATGTTCAAGGGCAAGGACTGCGAACTGTCGAAGCGCAAGGACTGGACCATCGAGAAGAATGCCCTGCTCGAGGCGCTGAAGTAGCAGAAACTAATAAAATGTCGCCCCACAGCGAAAATTTATAGCAAAATATTTGCGGGAACGGAGAAAAAGTTATACTTTTGCAGCCGAAATCAAAAAAACGATAGAACAATGTTGAATCATAACGCATACTTTTACGGCTATTACTTTTACTTTACAAGCAATTGTGAAGCGGTAAGTCGCGTATAAGTTTCAACGAAGAAAAAGATACAAGGTCCCGCTTCACATACAGGTGAAAGCGGGACTTGTTTTTTTAAGACAGGCAACCTTGCTGACCTGAAGACGGGCAGCCTGTTTGTCAAGACAGAAAAAAGAAGAAGAAAAAACGTAGAAGGAAAGATATGAAGAGAATAGCGATACAAGGCTTAGAAGGCTCGTTCCACGACATTGCCGCCCACCTTTACTTCGAGGGCGAGCAGGTACAGCTCATCTGCTGCAGCACCTTCGAACAGGTGTTCCAGAACATGAAACAGGACCCTACGGCCATCGGCATGCTGGCCATCGAGAACACCATAGCCGGCTCGTTGCTGCACAACTACGAGCTGCTGCGCGACTCGGGCACCACCATCGTCGGCGAGCACAAGCTGCACATCACCCATTGCATCTGCTGTCTGCCCGATGACGACTGGGACACCATCCAGGAGGTGCACTCACACCCCGTGGCCCTGATGCAATGCCGTCAGTTCCTGGCGCAGCACCCGCAGCTGAAGAACGTTGAAGCCGAGGACACCGCCGGCTCGGCCAAGATGATAGCCGAGGGACAGAAGCGTGGCTGGGCTGCCATCTGCCATGCTGAGGCCGCCCGCCTTTACGGTCTGAAGGTGCTCGAGGACCACATCGAGGACAACAAGCACAACTTCACCCGTTTCCTTGTGGTCTCGAATCCCCACAAGGCCGACATGCTGCGTCCGCTGACCGAGGCCAACAAGGCGAGCATCGTCTTCTCGCTGCCCCACGAGCAGGGCTCGCTGGCTCACGTCCTGGCGATTCTCTCGTTCTACCACATCAACCTGACGAAGATTCAGTCGCTGCCCATCATCGGACACGAGTGGGAGTACCTCTTCTATGTAGACGTGATGTACGACGACCTGACGCGCTATCGTCAGTCCATCGACGCGATTATTCCGCTAACGAAAGATCTGATTATTTTGGGTGAATACAAAGATGCACCCACCCCCTAACCCCCTCCCGAGGGGAGTGGGAACTGAATAGTTTCAAAGAAAAGTAAATACAAAAGATAAATGATGGAAAATAACAACAGCAAGTCTAATCAGACTCCCCTCCCCTCGGGAGGGGATAGGGGGTGGGTCCCCGCAGACCGTCTGTCATTAGTACAAGAATACTACTTCAGCCGGAAATTGAAGGAGGTGGCTCAGATGAATGCCGAAGGCAAGGACATCATCTCGTTGGCCATTGGCAGTCCCGACATGCCGCCCTCGCCACAGACCATCGAGAAACTGTGTGAGGTGGCCCGCCAGCCTAACGCTCACGGCTATCAGCCCACGCAGGGCACGCCCGAACTGCGCGAGGCGATGGCCCAGTTCTACCGTCGCTGGTACAACGTCGAGCTCGACGCCAAGACCGAGGTGTTGCCGCTCATCGGTTCGAAGGAAGGTATTCTGCACGTCACGCTGGCTTTCGTCAATCCTGGCGACGAGGTGCTGGTGCCCAATCCCGGCTATCCCACATACACCTCTCTGTCGAAGATCCTGGGTGCCAAGATTGTGAACTACAACCTGCGCGAGGACAACGGCTGGCAGCCCGACTTCGACGAGCTGGAGCAGATGGACCTCTCGCGCGTCAAGCTGATGTGGACGAACTATCCCAACATGCCGACAGGCGGACGTGCTCAGCGCAAGACCTATGAGCGTCTGGTCAAGTTTGCTCAGGACCACAATATCGTCGTGGTCAACGACAACCCCTACAGCTTCATCCTCAGCGAGGAGCATCTCTCAATCTTGCAGGTGCCTGGCGCCAAGGACTGCTGCATTGAGTTCAACTCGATGTCGAAAAGCCATAACATGCCGGGCTGGCGCGTTGGTCTCTGTGCCTCGAACGCCCAGTTCATTCAGTGGATTCTGAAGGTGCAGTCGAACATCGAGAGCGGCACCTTCCGTGGCATCCAGCTGGCAGCAGCCGAGGCCTACCGCAACGATGAGGCCTGGCACCGCGAGTTCAACATCGACCTCTACCGTCGTCGCCGTCAGTATGCCGAGCAGATTATGGACGTGCTGGGCT
>Ga0247611_10004781_pt1 | contig 18470 bp, 14 predicted proteins | sample 177DNAGHGhighgp2_FD_192422 | JGI IMG/M metagenome (GOLD analysis project Ga0247611, IMG submission 192422) | Sheep rumen microbial communities from Palmerston North, Manawatu-Wanganui, New Zealand - 1770 DNA GHGhigh gp2 | ecosystem: Host-associated > Mammals > Digestive system > Stomach > Rumen... | reverse complement strand
CAGTCAGGGTGGGGCCCTGTCGCTCATCACCGCCGCCCTCGACCGCCGCGTGACAGCCTGTGTGGCTAACCATCCCGCGCTCAGCGATATGGCGGGCTATCTGGACAACCGGGCCGGTGGCTATCCACACTTCAACCGCCTGAAGAACATGCTCACCCCCGAGAAGGTGACGACCATGGCCTACTATGACGTGGTGAACTTCGCCCGTCGCATCACCTGTCCCGTTTACCTGACGTGGGGGTACAACGACAATGTATGTCCTCCGACTACGAGCTATATCGTGTGGAACCTCATCACGGCACCCAAAGAGTGCCTGATAACGCCCGTCAACGAGCACTGGACGACGGAAAAGACTAATTACGGACAGATGGAATGGCTTAAGAAGATGAAAAATGAAAGATGAAAAATGAAATAATGAAAAGGTTCCTTTGTCTTGTCTGTGTCCTGTGTGGACTGACAGCCATACAGGCCCGTCAGCGTCAGAATTTCGATGCTGACTGGCTGTTTATGTTAGGCGACTCTGCCCAGATGTCGCAGGTAGATTACAACGACAGTCATTGGCGAAGTCTCAATCTGCCTCATGACTGGGCCATAGAGGGCGACTTCTATGTGGGCAATCCCAGTGGAGCGGGTGGGGGAGCCCTGCCTGGCGGCATCGGCTGGTATCGCAAGCACTTTAAAATTGAACCCTCAACTTTTAAATTCTTCCTCGAGTTCGACGGTGTCTATATGAACTCCACTGTCTATGTCAACGGTCAGGAGGTGGGCTTCCGTCCCTACGGCTATAGTTCCTTCGAGTACGACATCACGCCCTACGTCCATCAGGGCGAGAACGTGGTGGCTGTGCGTGTGGACAACAGCGACCAGCCCAACAGCCGCTGGTACTCGGGCTGCGGCATCTATCGCCACGTATGGCTCACACAGACGAACCCCATCCATATAAAGCATTGGGGGCAATATGCGTCATTTTTAGGGCCTGATAAAAATGGGAGAATATGTTTCAATTATCAGGTAGAAGTAGATAATCCCAAAAGGGGAAAAATTGCAGGAACTATTTCTCTTATTGATGCAGATGGTAAGATAGTCCGTAAAGCTAATTTATACAACCCTCCTCCTGTAAAAGGTTCTCCTTATGAAACATCGATGATTTTCCGAGGTGGTTTCTATTTCGACGATGCACGTGTACTGCATAAGTGGTCTTGCGATACCCCATATGTTTATAAGGTCCGTACGGTGTTAAAGGTGGGTGGCAAGGTGGTGGATGAGGTAGAGACCACGACGGGCTTCCGCGATTTCCGGTTTGATGCCCAGACGGGTTTCTGGCTCAACGGCAAGAACATGAAGTTGAATGGCGTCTGCGAGCACCACGACTTCGGCTGCCTGGGTGCTGCACTGAACGAGGATGCCCTGCATCGCAAGCTGACCAAACTTAAGGCGATGGGTGTGAACGCCATCCGCTCGTCGCACAATCCTCCTGCCCCGGAGTTGCTGAACATGTGCGACACGATGGGACTCATCGTCATGGACGAGAGTTTCGACATGTGGCGCCGCAAGAAGACACAGAACGACTATGCCCGTTTCTTCGACGAGTGGCATGAGCGCGACCTGGCGGACCTGGTGCTGCGCGACCGCAACCATCCCTGCATCCTGATGTGGTCGATAGGCAACGAGGTGCTGGAGCAGTGGTCGTCGGCTGAGGCTGACACGCTGACGCTGGAGCAGGCGAACCTGATTCTGAATGCGGGTCACGATGCCTCGACGTTAGCCAAGGACGGCGAGCTCTCCGTACAGAGTCTGCTGACGCAGCATCTGGCAGACATCGTGAAGCGCTACGACACGTCACGCCCCATCACCGCCGGCTGTAATGAGCCGTCGCCCGGCAACCACCTCTTCAAGAGCGGAGCCATCGACCTGATAGGCTTCAACTACCACCACGAGTGGGTGAAGGACGTGCCGAAGAACTTCCCCGGCAAGCCCTTCATCCTCACGGAGAGCGTGTCGGCACTGCAGACGCGCGGCTACTACAGGATGCCGTCGGACAGCATCTACAAGGCTCCTAAGGAATGGTGGCTGCCCTATACCGATCCGTCGTTCATGTGCTCAGCCTACGACAACATGCATGCCTCGTGGTCGAGTACCCACGAGCAGACATGGGATGTGGTGAAGCATACGCCCTATGTGGGTGGTCAGTTCATCTGGACGGGCTTCGACTATATCGGCGAACCCACGCCCTATGGTTTCCCTGCCCGCAGCAGCTACTTCGGCATCATCGACCTGGCTGGCTTCCCCAAGGACAGCTACTATATGTACCAGAGCGAGTGGACGCAGAAGCCCGTGCTGCACCTGTTTCCGCACTGGAACTGGGTGCCCGGCGACTATATCGACCTGTGGTGCTACTACAACAATGCCGACGAGGTGGAACTCTTCATCAACGGACAGTCGCAAGGCGTCAGACGGAAGGATGAGCACACCTATCATGTGTCATGGCGCGTCACCTTCGACCCTGGCGAGGTGAAGGCCGTATCGAGGAAGAACGGCCAGATAGTCTGCGAGCAGACCATTCGCACTGCCGGTGCTCCCGACGCCATCCGGCTGTCTGTCGACTACCAGGGCAAGGACGCCACCTTCGTCATGGCTGAGGTGGTAGACAAGGACGGCAACCTCTGTCCCTGGGCCGACGACCTCATCTACTTCATCTACGAGGGTGAGGGCAAGGTGCTGGGTACGGACAATGGCTGCCAGACGTCGATGGAGAACTTCAAGGCTCCCCAGCGCAAGGCCTTCCACGGCCGTTGTCTGGTGGTGGCAACGGGGCCGGGCAGCATCACTGCCAAGTCGGCTATGCTGAAGCCGACGTGGATTGAGGTGAAATAGTTTAGGGTTTAGAGATGAGAGTTTAGGGTTTAGAGATGAGAGTTTAGAGTTTAGCGATTATTGATCTGTTGCAGGTCGGGTAGCTTGACAACGTTCTTGATGTCGTCCTCGCTGACGAGCATGTGAACGTGACCGAAGGCACCGACGGAAACGGGAATGAACTGGTCCTGATAAATGAGTACGCCCGTGGTGTAGAACGTGTGGTCGTAAAACAGCAGATACTTCTTCAGGTAGCCGTCAACGACTTCGAGGGCACCCATGGTGACCATGGGGCCGAAGAGGGCTGTCAACGGATTGACATTGACTTGGTGGTCGATGACGCGCAGAGCCGTACCTTTTACGGCGTCGAAATGGGCCTTGTGGTCGGGCTTGGTGATGTAGGCGGCAGCCATGACGAGTACCACCACGATGACAAGGGCCAGGAGTATTTTCTTGATCATTGAACGTTTGATGTTTGACGTTTGAAGTTTCTGATTTGAACTATTGACGGTGAATTGCTGAGTGTAGGTTTACCAGGGTGCGGAACTGCTGGATGCCTTGGTGGTTGTGGTCGAGGGCTTCCGCTTCTGAGAGATAGCGGAGGGCATGGTCTTTGTCGCCGAGACCATAGTAGCCGAGGGCAAGCATGTAGAGGCAGTGGATGCGGTTCTGCACGTCGAGGTTGCCTTCCCAGATGAGCAGGTCGGGCAGTGATACGGCAAAGTAGTCCATGGTGACGTGGTCGAAGAGATGCTGTTTGCCGTAGTTGACGAGCTTATGGAAGAGGCTGCACGCCTTGTCCTCCTGTCCCAGGGCACGATAGCAGAGTCCGGCATAGAATATCTTGTCGGGCTTGGCATCGTTATAGTACATGGCAGCGGCAGGCTCGGTGGGTCCGGCGGTACCTTCCTCATAGCGTCCGAGGAAGTAGAGGAAGTCGTTGTCCTGGGCACCATAGAGTTTGCCTTCGCCCAGATGGGGCGGGTAGACGAGGCACTCCTCGAGAAGCCGCTTTGCTTCTTCTGATGAATAATTGATAATGGATAATGGATAATGATTGGCTTCGCCACTGTCCGCATGGAAATTATTCATTATCCATTTTCCATTTTCCATTGAAAGTATTTTCTTGGCCAGTTCCACGCGGCAGATCTGATACTGTGCCGATACCTTGCCCTCGCCGCCTTCCCAGGGGTGGAACTGATGGGCATCCAGCTTCTGCATCGCCTCCTCATGGCGACCGAGTTGATTGAGGAGGGTAATCTCTTCGAGTATCAGGTCGTCACGCTGTTGGATGAGTTCCGGATAGTTCTGCAGAAAGGCGAGCCGCTCGGCATGGGGCTTCTGCATACGCTTGTAGAGTTGGTCGAGTTCCATGAGCATGCGGCTGTCGGTCTCGTCAAGATGGAAGGCGCGTTCCATGTATTCCACCGCCTCGTCCTGCTTGTCCTGTTTATTAAAGCGTGCCAGTGCGAGGTTGCGCCAGACGGTGGGGAACGACGGATTGAGTTGGGCGGACAGTTCCCAGTTGCTGATGGCGAGGTCGTACTGACGCTTGTCATAGTAGAGACACCCCAGATAGTATGGTGCACGGGCACCGTCGGGATTGATGGTCTTAGCCATCGTCAGCACGATGACATCCTCCAGACGATTGGGGAAACAGCAGTAGCTGTCTATCTGTTCAGCCTGTTCGAAGGCCGCATTGGCAGCAACGGCATCGCCCAGTGCAAGCTGTGCCCAACCTATATAATAATAGGTGAGGGGGTGGGGGGCTGACGTTTGACAATGCAGGATGTCGAGGCACTCCTGCCACAAGCCCGCCTGTGCATAGTCGAGGGCTAACTCGTGGTAGTTATGGACATTGTCGTGCATGAGCTGTTGCAGGCGCTGGAGCACGCTGTCATCCTTTGTCAGCAGGTATTGCTCGTAGATGCAGCCGTAGTTGAAGTGGTCGAGGGCAAGGGCTTGGGAACAGCATTCCAGGGCCTCGTCGCTCGTTTGTTGCGACTCTGCCACCATATGCCGCAGAACGGCAGCCTTGAGGGCGCGGGCCTTGTGGTTGCAACTGTTGAAGACAAGGCAGCGGTTCAGCTCGTCCAGTGCATCGTCGTAGCGGCCTTGTGCAGTGCTGATGCAGGCGGCCTCGAAGTAGCCTGCATCTGCCCAGGCTTTGTTCCACGTCGATTTCCAAAAGAACTCATACGCTTCGTCAGCCTGATGTTGGTACTTGAGTGCAAGGGCCAAGTTGAAGATGGCTTCGCCGTCGTAGGGGTTGGGGTTGCGCTTCTGCCATATCCTCACGGCCTTTCTCAGGTAGGTCTCTGCCTTGTCAAAGCGTCCGCGGCGCAGGTACCACAGTCCTGTCTGGTTCAGACAGCGCACGTCATTCGGGTCGCGGCGCAGGGCCTCTTCGTAGTAGTCGAGTGCCGACCAGGTGGCATGGCGGTATTGCTCCAAGTGTAAGCCTGTCAGGTAGAGCTGGTCGTTGGTCTTTGTCTCCAGCGGTGGTAGTGCGGCTTCGGCGGCATCCGGGATAGGCCGGATGTCGTCGGGTTCGGCTTGCCAGCGGAGCTTTCCGACGGTGAGCGTCAACTCCGACAGGGACACCGTCGGGCACGCGACCGTCTCGGTGAGGACGGCCTCGGGGCTTAGCGCCTGCTGCTGGTCGTAATATACCTTGCCCTCCTTGTCGGTGAGCAGGATGCGGACGTTCTGCCTCGATGTGGCGAGAACCTTGAAGCAGATGCCACTAGCGGTCTTTTCGATATTCAGGATGAGGTCCTTCGAGGCCTGCTTGACGATTCCTATTTCGCGGTAGGGCATGAAGTACTGCACAAACTGTTTCTCCTCGTAGGGCATCAGCCACGTGAAGTCGGGCTGGTTCTCAGTATAGACACCAGCCATCAGTTCGATGTAGGGACGGTATCCTTTGGATAATGGATAATTGATAATGGATAATGGATAATTATTGGCTTCACCACTGTCTGCATGGTCATTGTCAATTTTCCATTTTCCATTGTCAATTGAGTCAGTAAGATTCCTGTCCCAGGCACGACCGAAGTCGCCATTGCCCCAGGTCCACTGCTTCTTGCCGGGCGAGAAATGGTGGCTGGCCACATGCAACATGCCGCCCTTGGTGTCGTTCTCATAGCCGCCCTCAAAGTCGTACTTCGAGTTGACCGCCATGTATGATGTCGGAACGGGGATGTTTTTGTAGTTGGAGATGTCCACTCCGGCTGAATAGTCCATCTTGTAATAGGTGCCGGTGGCGATGGGGAACGACGAGACGGCGCGCTTGCCGTGGTCGAAGACGGCGTTGACGTCAGGCGGGAAGACGCTCTGGTAGGCATCGTTTACCTCGACGGCGGGGTTTGCCCACCACAGGAACGTCTGTGGCAGCGGCGTACGGTTCGATACACGCCCCTGAATCTCTAAGTAGGCACAGCCGGGACGTAGCGTAAAACCGGCGGCACCTTTCTGGTGGAACATGCGTTCCATCTCGTTCACCCATACTGTCACGGAGCCGTCTTCGTTCTCGACGATGTCGCAGTCGACGGGCATATAGGTGGAGGGACGATGGTGCTGAGGCCAGTTGAACTCGATGCCACCACTGATCCAAGGACCTGCCAGTCCGACGAGGGCTGGTTTGATGACGTGGTTATAGTAGACGAAGTGGCGCTGTTTGATCTTGTCGTATGCCATCTGCACGCGACCGCCCAGTTCGGGCAGAATCATCACCTTGATATACTCGTTTTCCAGCCATACGGCTTGATAGTCCTTATCGACTTTCTCGTCGGATATCGACTCGATGACAGGGTAGGGATAGACCACTCCCGACGAGCCTTGATAGACACGTTTCTCCAGGAACATCGGATTCTTCTCGGGTTTTCCGACCTCGTATGTTGGTATGGTCACCAACGCTTTCCAAGCTTTAACGGAAGACCCACCCCCTGCCCTCCCTGTGAGGGAGGGAGCAGTTACTTTATTATTATACATACCTGTTTTATTTTTAATTGTGTCATATTAAGGATTAAACTATCTACTCCCCTCCATTACAGGGAGGGGCCGGGGGTGGGTCCTACTAACTCTTTTTCCAGTTGCTCCAGACTCTTTCCCTTGGTTTCCGGACAGTTGCGGAACAGGAAGATAAAGGCGCAGGCACAGATGGCGCTGTAGATCCAGAAGGTGCCGCTGCTGCCGAGGGCTGCATTCATTGAGGGGAACGAGAATGTCAGCGTGCAGCAGCCTACCCAGAGGGCGAACGTACAGGTGGCCATGGCGATGCCGCGGATGTGGTTGGGGAATATCTCAGCCAGCAGTGTCCAGGTGACAGGGCCTAACGTCATGGCATAGACGGAGATGGCGCTGACCACCAGTACGACCATCATGACACCCTTCACTTCGAGGAAGTAGCAGGTGCCTAACGTTAGGTAGATGAGTCCCAGACCGCCTGCCCCCAACAGAATCAGGGTACGGCGTCCCCACTTTTCGATGGTGTAGAGGGCGATGATGGTGAAGATGACGTTGGCGATGCCCGTGATGACGATGTTGATGAACATGCCGTCGACGTCGAAGCCTGCCCCCACGAAAATCTCCTGGGCATAGTTGAAGATGACGTTGGTGCCGCACCATTGCTGGAAGACTGCTATCACCAAACCCAAGATCAGGACATGACGGAACTTAGGAGTGGCAAGGAGTGAGAGACGAGCCATGAGCGGCTGCTGGCCGTCTTTGGCCGACAGTCTCTTCCCTTTGACCTCTGACAGATATACCGGGCTCTCGGGGATGAAGAAACTCATGACCAGAAAGAGTGCTGCGGGTAGCGTCTCGGCCCAGAACATCCAGCGCCAACCCCAGGCGATGTTCCATGCCTGACTCTCTGGCACCGACGTCTCCCGAGCCAACAGCATGTTCACCACCTGCGCTGCCAGTATGCCCAGCACGATGGTCATCTGGTTTAGGCTGACCATCCGTCCGCGTATGGCTGTGGGACTGACTTCTGCGATATACATCGGCGAGAGGGCAGATGCCACGCCGATGCCCATGCCGCCAATCAAGCGTGCTATATTAAATAAGGTGAAGTCGTTGAACAGACCTGTGGCAATGGCAGACACGGTAAACAGTATGGCGGCCATCGTCAGCAACGGCTTGCGACCGTACCTGTCGGCAGCGGCACCAGCCACCATGGCTCCTATCAGACAGCCCACCAAAGCCGTTGACATGGCTACTCCCTGCATGACGGGCGAGTCGCTGATGCCGAAGAACAGCTCATAGAAAGGCTTTGCACCGCCTATGACCACCCAGTCGTAGCCGAAGAGCAGTCCGCCCATGGCAGATACCAGGCAGATGAAATAGATGAATCCTTTGTTGGTTTCTTGCATAATGGGTTGTCATTTTATTGGTAATCGCATGCAAAGATACGTTGTTTTTTTCTAATATTATACATTTCCCTACTACTTTTTCGGGAAATCCCCCTTGCCAGTGAGAAAGAATGTTCGTATCTTTGCACCGTCATCAAAAAAAATAGTAAGCAGATGAAAAAGACAATAATCTTCGTGATGGGTAGCATGCTGCTGTTGAGTAGCTGTGGTACGTACACCGGTCAGGGTGCCTACGTAGGCGGCACTTTCGGTTCGTTGCTGGGCTCTGCCATTGGTGGCATCAGTGGTGGCTGGCGTGGTGAACATGTAGGTAGCATCGTTGGTTTGGCGGGTGGTGCCGTGGTGGGTGCTGCCATCGGTTCTGCTGCCGACCAGAAGGTGCAGGAGCGTGTGGCGCAGTATGAGCGTCAGCGGAATAGCGACCGACAATATGGTGATAATCGTCAGTATGGCGACAACCGCCAGTATGACTATCAGCCCGATGGCGGCTATGATGACCGCATTGACTTCGATGCGCCTGGTCCCCGTGAAACGACATACAATAACAGCGTCAATGATGCCATTGTGATTCGTAATGCCCATATCGTCGATGGCAACCATGACGGCGTGTTGCGTGCCGGTGAGGAGTGCAAGGTGATGTTCGAGATTATGAACCGTTCTGACAAGGTGATCTTTGACGTGCAGCCGACGGTATATGACGTGACAGGCAACAAGAATATCCGCATCTCGCCGGACCTGCATGTGGAGAGCATTGCACCCAAGGGCGGTGTGCGCTATACCGCAAACATTCTGGCAGATAAAAAGCTGAAGAATGGCGAGGTCGTCATCCGTGTCGCTGTCAAGCAGGGCAACAGAGAGATTGCCTCACAGGTGAAGGAAATCGTCGTGCCGACGAGTCGGAAGTGAAGGGGGGAGGACAACGCGTTTAGTGTTTGGTGTTTCGCTTCTGCGACTCCAACTGATCTTTCTTCATGTCTTTCCAGAAGGGGTTGAAGGCTGGTGAACCGTCGTTTGTCTCCATCTCCAGTTCGGGCAGTTCTATCTCGTCGAACTCAGGACGGAAGGGGACGGTGATTTCGTCGAGGCGTTGTACGGTGACCATGCCCACGCCTTTGGAAATGATGTCGAGTTCCTTGGCAGCTCGCCAGGAGAGGTCGATGATGCGCCCACGGACGTACGGGCCTCGGTCGGTGACGCGTACAATGACGGAACGTCCGTTGGCGGGATTGTACACTTTCAATTTCGTGCCAAAGGGGTAGCTGCGGTGTGCGCAGGTCAAACTGTCCGGATGGATACGCTCGCCACTGGCCGTCTTCCGGCCTTTAAACTTCTTGGCGTAGTAGGACGCCTTGCCGCTCTGAATGTTTTGCGCGTTTAGACTTTGAAATTTGAAGTTTGAAGTTTGAAATTTATGATTAGCAAATACAACACAGATACACATCATGCCTGTCAAGATGATGCGTTTATGCATTGCTGGAATAGTAATCATAAATTTCAAACCTCAAACGATAAAGAATTATACGATTCCCTGTGCTAACATGGCCTTGGCAACCTTCATGAAGCCGGCGACGTTAGCGCCCTTGACATAGTTGACATAGCCGTCGGGCTGCTTGCCGTATTTGACGCACTGCTCGTGGATGCCGGACATGATCTGGTGCAGACGCTGGTCGACCTCCTCGGCCGTCCACGACATACGCATGGAGTTCTGTGTCATCTCCAATCCCGAGGTAGCCACGCCGCCGGCATTCACAGCCTTGCCGGGAGCAAACAGCTGTCCGGCAGCAACGAACTTCTCGACAGCCTCGGCGGTGCAGCCCATGTTCGATACCTCGGCAACACACAGCGGCTTGTTAGCCAGAATCTCGTCGGCATCGTCGCCGTTGAGCTCGTTCTGGGTAGCGCAGGGCAGGTAGATGTCGGCCTTCTGCTCCCAAGGTTTCTTGTTGGCAAAGAAGGTGGCACCATCAAATTCCTCCTCGTAGGGTTGGCACACGTCGTTGCCTGAGGCACGGAGCTCCAGCATATACTCAATCTTCTCACTGTCCAGACCGGCGGGGTCGTAGATGTAGCCGTCAGGACCGCTGATGGTGATGACCTTGGCACCCAGTTCGGTAGCTTTCTTGGCAGCGCCCCAGGCCACATTGCCGAAACCAGAAAGTGCCACCGTCTTGCCCTTGATGTCGAGACCATGCGTCTGCATCATCTGGCGCACAAAGTAGAGGGCACCATAGCCCGTTGCCTCCGGACGCAGGATGCTGCCTCCCCACTCAATGCCCTTGCCGGTGAGTGTGGCACCGTGGAACTGGCTGGTGAGTCGCTTGTACTGTCCGAAGAGATAGCCTATCTCTCGGGCACCGACGCCGATGTCACCTGCCGGCACGTCCATGTCGGGACCGATGACCTTGTAGAGTTCTGTCATAAACGACTGGCAGAACTTCATCACCTCGTTGTCGCTCTTGCCGCGGATGCTGAAGTCTGAGCCGCCCTTGCCGCCGCCCATGGGCAGCGTGGTGAGTGCGTTCTTGAAGGTCTGCTCGAATCCTAAGAACTTCAGGATGCTGAGGTTCACCGACGGGTGGAAACGAAGTCCGCCCTTGTATGGGCCAATGGCACTATTGAATTGTACACGGTAGCCGATGTTCACCTGCACCTCACCCTTGTCGTCGACCCAGGGCACACGGAAGGTGATGATACGCTCGGGCTCTACCAGACGCTCCACGATTTTCGCTTTTTCAAATTCAGGATGCTGGTTGTAGACGTCCTTAATAGATTCCAGCACTTCGCGTACTGCCTGCAGGAATTCTACTTCGCCTGGATGCTTCTGCTCCAGACCTTGCATGATTTTCTCAACGTTCATAGTATTGACATTTTTAGTTAAATAGATATTGGTGTATAATAGTTTTTAAGTTATGAGAGACTTTCACTTTGTCAGATTTGACAACGCAAAAATAGAGAATTTCCTTGACATGACCAAGGAAATTCCCAATTATTTTTACAAAAGGGTTACATTTCGTTAATTTTCCCCCTTTGCTGTAGCCTGACGGCTTATTGTCAATAGCTTTTACAGGATGTGCAGCGTGCCCATCAGGTAGATCAGTCCGAAGCCGAGTACCATAGCGATGACACCCATAGCGGTACCCATTTTCACCATGTCGTTCTGCTTGATGAAGCCCGTAGAGAATGCCAGCGCGTTCGGTGGTGTGGATATGGGCAGGATCATAGCCGACGATGCTGCGATGGCTACGCCGATGAGTACGGTTGGCGTGCCGCCGATGGGGGCGAGCTTGTCACCCATGGCACTGCAGACAATGGCCAGGATAGGCATCAGCAGGGCAGCCGTAGCCGAGTTCGAGATGAAGTTCGACAGCAGGTAGCAGATGGCGCCGCCGAGCAACAGGATGAGTATGGGCGAGAAGTCACCGAAGGGAATGCTCTCCACGGCATTGGCAGCCAGGCCTGACGCGTTCAGACCGTAGCCCAGTGCAAAACCACCCGCCACCATCCAGATGACGCTCCAGTTGATCTGTTCCAAGTCACGCTTGGTGATGACACCTGTCAAGGCAAACACCATGAAGGGCAACATGGCCACGGTATAGGAGTTGATGCCCGTCACACGGTCCAGCAACCAGAGGGCTACCGTCACGAAGAACGTCACGATGACCACCCATGAGTGGAAGCCCTTCTGCATACCGCCCTCAATGTTCAGCTCGATGGTTTTCTGCGTGAAGGGGAACACCTTCAGCAGCAGGCGCCAGCTGATGAACAGCAGCACCACGACCAGCGGGAACATAAACATCATCCACTGACCAAAACCCAGTCCGAGGTTCAGACCTTCAGGATCGTTCAGGTACTTCAGTGCAATGGTGTTTGGCGGTGTACCGATGGGCGTACCCATACCACCTAAGTTCGCAGCGATGGGAATACTCATAGCCAGCGCAATACGGCCCTTGCCTTCGGGCGGCAGCTGACGGAACACGGGTGTCAGGAAGGTCAGCATCATAGCTGCTGTTGCCGTGTTCGACACGAACATCGAGAATAGTCCCGTAATCAGCAGGAAACCTAACAGCACCATTTCGCTCTTCGCTCCGAAGGGCTTCAGCAGCACTTTGGCCAGTTGTGCGTCGAGACCTGTCTTCGTTGCTGCAATCGCCAGTACGAAACCACCGATGAACAGCATGATGACGGGGTCGGCAAAGGTCGCCATCACCCCTTTATACGATAATAACTTGCCTACCTCCTCTTCGTTCACCATGGGCAGTATGCCGCTGTCCGTCGTGAACAGCAGCATCAGCACGATGATGGCCACCGACGTTGCCCACGAGGAGACAACTTCGAGCACCCACATCAGTGTGGCAAATGCGAAGATGGCGATGATACGCTGTTGGATGACTGTCAGGTTCTGGATGCCGTACCACTCTGCCGGCATGTTCCAGAGTCCTAATGTGACGAGAATGACTAACGCAATTTTGAATGCACGCTTGGTGCTGTCTTCTGGATGATACTTCCGCTGGTGGCGCATCTTGTGATACGTCTCTACCAGATGGAAACCTTCGTAAATATGAAACATATTTGATTGATAGATTTGGTTTTTTTACGGGTGCAAAGGTAGCAAATCTCTTCCAACTATCCGCTTCCTACCCTCAACTTTTTCTCCCTGCTATTGCATATTTCTTCACTTTTTACTCACCTCTTTCCACTTCCCCATGCGCTTTGCAAACTCCACGTTGCAAAACAACGATGTCTGTCTTACAAACAATTATGAAGTGCTGATGCAGATCAAGGAGGATGACAGCAAGGTGGACATCTACCACTGCATTGACAAACAACAGTCTGCTGTCGTCATGTTAACGGATGAGGACGACAGTTCGACGGTGATGGTCTTCTCCGGCCATTTCACGATGGACGACGTCATGAAAATGACGAAATAACTATCCACTTATCCAGGATGCATGCTCCGGAGCCCCTTTTTGCACGGAGCTGATACTATATCCCCACGGAGGTGATACCATATCTGCACGGCGCAAAGAACATCTCCGCACGGCGCAAGAAATTTTCCTGCACGGCGCAAAAAGTCCGTTCCCACCGTGGGAACAGCACATTCCCATGCTGGTAACTGCCTATTCCCACGGTGGGAATGGCCTGCTTACATGGTGAAAGTACGCTGTTTTCATAGTGAAAGTATGCTGTTTTTTCACAGCAGAAAGCATTTTTTCAGTAACTATCCACTAAATTTCAATTAACTTATTTGTATTCAGAGCTTTAGGCCGTTTTCAACTATCCACTAACTATCCACTAACTATCCACTAACTATCCACTAACCCTACACTAAAATCGCTGTCATTTGGTGGATAGTTAGTGGATAGTTAGTGGAGGGTTAGTGGATAGTCATTTTGAGGTTAATTTGTTGATAATATGAGGTTTATCTTCATTTTAGTGGATAGTTACAGTCGTTTTGGCTTTTTTGCTCAAAAGATGCTATTTTTTCTGAAACTCACCACTATTGTCCAAAGATTAATAGCGTAAACCCTTGCTGATTCAATAATAATTCGTATATTTGCATCAGAATTACAAAAGACAAGCTATATGAAGACAAAACATGTACAGTATCAGACGCACGGGACGTGCTCGCAACTGATTGACGTAACAGCCGACGAGAACGATGTTATCCTGCAGGTATTCTTCCTGGGTGGCTGCAATGGTAACCTGCAAGGCATCAGCCAGTTGGTAAGAGGCCAGCGCATCGACGACGTGATACCCCGACTGAACGGCATCCGCTGTGGTGTCAAGAGCACCTCATGTCCAGACCAGTTGTGCAGGGCTTTGGAGCAGTTGAAGCAGGCACCACTAAAAGAGTAAACCGCTCCAAAGGAATAGCGATAGTGGCTATTCTTTTGTATCGACCATGATGTCTATCATTGTGTGCCTCACTTCGATCTTTAGTCGAAGAATTGTTTCCTTTGTGTGTTATTAAAAATCTTCAAATAAAATGCAATGTTTTTTCGTTTTGTGTGTATATAAGAGTAGAAAACAGACAAAATGAAACCAGAGACGGACAGACTGATTGACGAACTGCGGCAGGGAAAGCCTGCTGCTTGTGAGCGGCTGCTTGCGGAATACGGTCCAGCGGTGCTACGCATGGTGCAGCGCATCGTGACGCAGTGCGAAGATGCCGAGGATGTCTATCAGGATGTGTTTGTCAAGGCTCTGCGCAGCATTGGAAGCTATGATTCCCGCAAGGCGTCGCTCGCCACATGGCTCAACCGCATTGCCTACCACGAGTCGCTGAACTTCGTCAGGGGCAAGAAGACGGTCGTCGTCTATATGGACGACCGCGACTTGGACAACGACTCGCTGGAGATTCCCGACGATGCATCGCCAAACGAGCAGACCATCCAGCAACTGGAACAGGCGCTGACGATGCTGCCACCGCACGAACAGGCGCTGGTCAGCATGTTCTACTACGACAATATGAGCCTCGCGGACATTGCATACGTCACAGGCTCCATCCCCTCGACAGTGGGCTCGCAGCTGAGCCGCATCCGCAAGAAACTATACAGAATAATTAAAACCCTCTGAGCGATGAACGACATAAGAAAAGATAGCAACCTGCGCGAGGCCGTCAATCGGCGGGAACAGCAACGGCCACCACTGACGGACGGCGTGAACGAACGGCTGATGCAGCGGATGCTGGAGAGTGCCCCCAAGCCGACACGGAGGCTGAGATATGCCTACATCGCCGCTCTTGCCGTAGCGGCCAGTATTGCCATTGCCGTACTGATGGTTTGGCCTACGAATGGTAATCCTGAATCTGACGGGAGTCAACTTTTAGTCCAAAGGGAGCAAACAGTCTGTCCGACGGGGACGGACCTTCAGCCCGACACCACTGGATTTGTAGCCAGCACCAAGGAGACTGTCAAGCATGAGGATATGGAAAGTCGGGTGCTGCCAGCAAAAAGGGTAGTGCATCAAGCAATAAGAACAGACAGACAATTAGTAGAACAGGCAAACACTGCCTCGGCTGCTGACAGCCTCGACTATTATATCAACAAGATAGAACGTGAACTGGCCAGCGTGGACGACAGCCTCTATATAGAGCGCATTCATCGGGTGATGCATGCCGACGAGCGACTGCAGCGTATCGTCAACAGCTACATCCTGAATGAGTTGCACAAAGATGCCCAACCCCACCAAGCCACTATTATTAATCATGTAACCACAGACGATTATGAAGAATAGGAACTTTTTTTACCCTTTTGCCTTTTTGCCTTTATACTTATTAGCAATATGCCTGACATGGGCAATGACAGCGCAGGCACAGGTGAGCGACGCAGCCCGTCGCGTCCACGAGAAACTACAGGCATTCGTTGCCTCAGGCGAGTATAACGTCAGCGAAGGACGAGTGGTCTGCCAGGATGCGGTTACTGGCGGCAAGGCTACGGCTTACGACTTTAGCCAGGTGTTTGGTGTCGAAAACAGTAACGATGCCACCCTCTTGTTTCCTCACTTGAAGGAACTGGAGCAGACTTTACGCAATGAGGCCGTTCATGCCAAGGAAGTCATGATTCACGACGCCCAGGAGGGTGCTCCATTGGCATCGGGCGTACTATGGATCTTTGGTAATCCTAATGGCGCGGTCAGCGGGAGGTATGTCTTCGGCACTCGGCAGAACATCCGCCTGCTGTCCTTCGACGAGTCTGACGGTCAGCGCTATGCTGTCCTGTTGGTGTGGGAGCAGCAGATTAAGCCGGACCGACAGCTTGGAAACTTCTGGATGATGAACGGCACCATCTTTGAGATGGCAGCCAAGAAGCACGACGACATGCCTTTCTTCCTGCCTTATTCCAAACAGCAGGACATGACAGCAACCATCAAATATGACGCAGACCCTACAGCCCCACAGACATACGACGAACTGTTGGCAAAGGTCAGACAGACCTGTAAGATCTACGACCGTGAGACATCGGGTGGCAAGACGGCTGCCGTCGTGACACTCCACAAGATGTGTGACGGCTATCCCAACAAGCTGACCCGAGAGCAGTATGACACACTCATCGGCATCCTCAGCCCATACGCCGAGACCGCCTCAGGACAGAAGCACAAGGAGATGTTTGGCTACACCTGCTACACGCTTTACAAGAAGAGTGAGCGCTATCAGGCGGAAGGCGGTGAGGTGAAACGACGTCCAGCCATGATTACCTCTTCCACCATCACTACGACGCAGTTGCAGAAAATCGTCTCATACAACGGGCTGATCACGAACGGTTCTGAAGACCTGCAATTAGTGGACTGCCAGGTCAATGGTACGGCCCCAGCCGATGCCGACAGCGTCACCATCCGGCGTACCGTCTCGTCTTTCGAGGAACTTGGGAAGTTCCCTGTCCACAATGGTCGCTTCTCCTTCACCTGCCGATTGCCGAAAGACGAGGTGTGCAGACTGAGCACAGACAACCGCTATTTTACCTATTTCTGGGCAGACGGGCAACCCCTCAAAATTGATCTGTTAAAGAGCAGTGTCAAGAGTCAAAAGGCTTCGCAGCAACGCAACGACTTCCTGAACGAAACGGAAGCAGAGCGGTTGCGCATGCTGAAGATAAAGGATCGTGCCGAACTGGATGCAGCCATCGCCAAACAGCGTGAACGCTATCGTCAGGTTATCTTCCATGGCGACGACGACCTGCTGAGGACATACGCCATCTACAAGATATATGCCGAGCTGACCTACGACGAACTGAAGCCCTTCCTCAGCGACCAATTCCGCTATGCCAACCATCTGCTGATGGCACCCGTCAAGGAATATGCAGCAGGATTGGAGAAGCGCCGTCCAGGGAAGCATTATGAAGACATGCTCCTTGCAGACACGCTGGGCAACGCTCACCAGTTGAAAGAGTACATTGGCAAAGGGTATGTCGTGCTGCACTTCTGGGAGAGCTGGAATCGCAACGAGTTCGACATCCTGCCCCAGCTACGCACGCTCTACGACCAGTATCATGCGAAGGGACTGCAAATCCTCAGCCTCGTCATTGACGGCAACTACAAAAAGCGATGGACCGAGCGACTGAGAGAAGAGAAGTTGCCTTGGCCACAACTGGCCACTCATGCGGCCAAGAATTCATACGGAATCTACTCGTGGCCCGAAACCGTTGTCATCGGTCCCGACGGCACCATCGTCGCCAGCCCCTCGGCGGTGCAAGAGTTAGAAGCAGAACTGCAAAAGATATATAGTACGAAATAATCAAGCAAAGGGCTTCCTGCCAAAAAAAATCGTTTTTCTTTGGTATTTCGCTCGGTTTGCACTACCTTTGCGGGCAAAAGACGGAAAAGACGATGAATGCAAACATACCGCAGGAGTTTAACAACTTCTTTCTGAAGGATGTGTCGTTTGTCAACTTGATGACCAAGCGCATCTTCAACATCCTGATAGTGGCCAATCCCTACGATGCCTTTATGCTCGAGGATGATGGTCGTATCGATGAAAAACTTTTCGACGAGTATATGGAGCTCGGACTGCGTTATCCACCCTCGTTCACACAGGTGTCTACCACCGAGGAGGCTAACCATGTGCTCGAGAATACCGATATCGACCTGGTCATCTGTATGCCCGGTAATGCCGACAACGATGCCTTTGCCGTGGCTCGCGATGTCAAGATGATGGCTCCCCATATTCCCTGCGTGGTGCTCACGCCTTTCTCGCATGGCATCACCAAGCGCATCGAGCACGAGGACATGACCATCTTCGACTATGTGTTCTGCTGGCTGGGCAATACCAACCTCATCCTCTCCATCATCAAGCTCATCGAGGACCAGATGAACATCGAGCACGATATCAAGGAGGCCGGTGTGCAGATGATTCTGCTTGTCGAGGACAACATCCGCTTCTACTCCTCCGTGCTGCCCAACCTCTATAACTATATCCTGGCACAGTCGAAGAATTTCTCTACCGAGGCCCTCAATCCCCATGCTGCCGCCCAGCGTAAGCGCGGCCGTCCCAAGGTGGTGCTTGCCACGACCTACGAGGAAGCCATGCATTGGTATAATCTCTATCACGACAATGTGTTAGGAGTCATCTCCGACACCCGTTTCCCCATGCAGGGAGTGAATGGCCGGCTGGCACATGTCGAGGAGGGTGATCCCGAGGCGGGTCTGAAGCTGTTGCGCGAGATTCGCCGCCGCGACGAGTATGTGCCCCTTATCCTGCAGAGCTCCGAGATTGTCAACAAGGCCAAGGCCGAGGCTGAAGGC
>Ga0247611_10004780_pt1 | contig 18472 bp, 9 predicted proteins | sample 177DNAGHGhighgp2_FD_192422 | JGI IMG/M metagenome (GOLD analysis project Ga0247611, IMG submission 192422) | Sheep rumen microbial communities from Palmerston North, Manawatu-Wanganui, New Zealand - 1770 DNA GHGhigh gp2 | ecosystem: Host-associated > Mammals > Digestive system > Stomach > Rumen ... | reverse complement strand
CATTTCCACACAAAAAAACGAAATAAAACCCCGACAACACGGGTTATACATAGCATAGCAATCTACTACACTATGTCAAGCCAATGTTATCCAATATCCTCCGAGTTATTCCATCGATAATTTTCTAACCACTCTTGTAGTTCCATTATCTCTGGTCATTCCAAAGCATCTTTCAGAAGATTATAAATCTCCTCAGGTGTTAGCCTTTTTAATCTGTTCTTCAAAAAAACTAGCTCAATTTCCTTGTCCATTTCGTCCTCCGACGGGCAATAACCTTGTATTGCTTCTTTTACTTTTGCTTTATGAAGGTAGTCTTCTACCCTTAAAACTTTTTCTGGCATTCTCATTTTTATCACCAATAATAAGATAAAAGTAAACCATAAGCCGTCCCAACATAAATAGTTAGGAAGCAACAAATCGTGGCATCGCCCTTTTTATAGTTGGCCGCCCAAACGATACCACAAAAAGATAGCAAATGAACTGCTATCACTAGCCAAATAATCTTGTTCTCCATTCTATTTATCTTCATAATCAGATAAAAGAGGTCAATATTTATTTCTAATCCGCTGTTCTATACTATCGTTCTCGTTCAAAGTAATCACATTCTCCACATCATTAAAGGACCCGTCGTCCAAATAGGAATAGATAGCATATTCAATTTGCTGTCCTTTATTCCTTATCACATTATAATCATATCGCATTTAAATATTTTTAATAAATAAATATTTTTATAATTATATATAGAAAAAATCAAAATTATAAAATGTCCTATATCCTAAAGTCCGAATTGTTTTCAAGTAATGTATTATGTGATATTTATAAATAAATATAAATAATATTTATAATTATATATAGAAAATTTTTGATTTTTAAAATGTTTTTAATTCAAAAAATAGACTTGTTTTCAAGTATAATATTTATGAATGTTTTTTATAATATTTATATAATTATATATAGAAAAATTTTGATTTTTAAAATGTTTTGAATTTTATAAATCAAAATTAAAAACTATATACAATTATAAAAATATTAAATTAAATTAAATTTTTATATAATTATATATAGAAAATTTTTGATTTTTAAAATGTTTTGAATTTAAAAAGATTTTACATTTTTTAAATTTAATATATAATATATATTCTGATCCGAATTTATATATAAAAAAAGATATATCATTTTTTAAATGATATATCTTTTAATTTATTTATTTTATTTTATTTTATATAATTCAAACAAATCATTTTTTATATTTATTGTATATATTATTGAATAGAAAATCCATATAATATATTCAATATTCATTTTTAAAATATTCTCTTTTTCTATTTATCTTTTGATTTATTTTTGTATTTTCAAGATTGTAATTTTTTAATTTATCATTTAATATATTTTCATTTTCATTTATATTTTTTAATTTATCACTATATAAATTTAATATTTTTTCTTTTATATTTTCATTTTCTTTTTTATATACTTTTAAATATTTATTATATATTCTATTACTTGAATTTATAATATAATTATAATCATTATTTATTTTATCTTTTATTGATATTCACTCTTTTTTATATGTATTTTTTAATATCGTTTTATCATTTAATAAATTATATATATATTCAAGATTATTTTTTCATTTTTTCATTTTATCATTTAAATTTAAATCTTTTACTTTTTCATATTCATTTATATTTATTTTTTCAATTATAAATTTATTATTTAAATTATTTATAAAATTTATATTAAAATTTTCACTTTTTCAAAATATATTTTCATTTTCTTTTTCATTTTTCATATATATAAATTTTCAATAATTACATTTAATTTTTTTATTTATATTTTTTTCAATATTCAATTTATTTAATTTCTTTACTTTTTTTCAATTACATAAATTTAATATATAATCTTTTTTAATATTTTCATATTCAATATCTTTTAAAATATCTTTTGATTTAAAACTATTTATTTTTAAATATTCAATAATCATTTTCAAATTTTTATCATTTTCAAAAGTTTTTAATTTTAATTTATAATCTTTTAATTTTTCAATATCTTTTTTATTACTAGCTTTTAATAGTTTTTCAAAATCGTTTTTAATTTTTCAATATTCATTTATTTTTTCTTTTATATTTTTATTCAATTTTCATTTTTCATTGAATAAATATAAATCATTTATATTTTCATTTTCACTATACAATTTTATTTTATTCAATTTTGAATTTTTACATAAATTTAAATCGATCAGAATTTTCTCTTTTTCTTTTTGTTTTCATTTTTCATTTTTTACTTTTTCTTTTTTTTCATTTTCATTTTTGATTTTTTCAAGATTTTTTTTTACTAGCTCTTGAAAATTACTAGCTTTTACAAGTTTTTTCATTTTCATAAATGATTATAAAATAAATAATTATAGTATATAATATACTATATTAAAAATATAATAATTCAAAAATAAAATTCAAGATAAATATTTTTTATTTTTGTAAAAGTTTTACATTATAAAAAATTCTCTTTTTTTAAGGGAAAACAATATAAAACAAGGTTAACTACTTAAAAGATAAATCATTTTTAAAAAAAAATAAAATATCTTGAAAATGAAAATATAAAAAATACGGGAGCCAAGCACCCAAACCCCCTCATTGTAGCTTTTTGTTGGGGTGTTATCTCCTAATTAGGGACAATAAAAAAAAAGTTTATCTCCTTCACAGAGACCATAAAATAAAGGTTTATCTCCTTCACAGAGAACATAAATAAAGGTTCATCTCCCCATCACAGAGGGTGCAGAGGAAAGGTTCATCTCCTCTACAGGGGGGATATAGAGAAAGGTTGAAATTTAAAAAATGGGGGAGAAACTTTCTAAGAAAAAGAGGACCTTTCTTAGAGGCTCTCTACTTAATATTAGACAAGTCTACAGTATCCTCTCTATTTGCAGGTATAGACCTAAAAACCTTACGATATTTTTCTAATCCACAGAGTTTAACTATATCAGCTACCCTCTTTTCAAAAAGAGATTTATCTTGATTATTTCTTTTTATATATGTGACTATTCTAGTCAAGTCTTCATCTCTTTGTTTATCTGTATAAGGTACATATGTATCAATTCGTTGTCACATAAATCAAGGTCGTCTAACTAGATTATATTCACATAGAAATCAGAGTAACTTCATATCGTAGATTAGCCCGTGTATAAAAGACTGGTCTAATGTGTGTTGTTTAAGAGCTTTAGTTACATCTTTTTTAGAACCCTTGTATCAACGTGGGTGTGGGAATAAGGGTCGCAGTATATTAGTAATATCTTCTAGACTAGATTGTTGTAGTATTAGCTTTGTGTAGTAGTCTATGCTACCGTCATTAAACATAAATTCATTATCTAGTTCAGTAGATTGTATATCGCTGTTCTGTGACGCAGGAATTTCGTCAGAAATTTCTGTCGTAAATATATTCTCTTTATATATATTCTTATATGCAGCTCATTTTGAGCCCTCCGGCGGAACTGGCTTTTCTCAATTTTTTTGCCCATTTTGTCAGGTACTTTCGAGAAACTTATTTTTACCTCACGGAGAGCTCATTTTGAGCCCTCCGATAGATTTGGCTTTAGTACTATCTTTCTTCGGAGAGCTCATTTTGAGCCTTCCGTTACTTTCAGCTTCTGAAGCTCATTCTAGCGGAGAGCTCATTTTGAGCCTTCCGTCAGAAAATCATATAAATTTCATCTTCCTATCTGTACCCATTCAGACAATAGTTTTTGTTGCGACTTCTATATATCATAAATCGATTAATTTTTTTAGCATTCTTTTTACCGTTGCTGTACTAGTTCAGGTTAGTTCAGCTAGGTCCTCATTTGTTGTATAAATATAATTTCAATTTTTAGTCCAGTAGTATACAAAACTAAGGATAAGCATTTCTTCTACACATAATCATTTTCAAAATCGCTGAGTGTAGATGGGGTAAAAATCTGCTTTATAGATTAGCCCAGCATTATTTTCCGTTCTTTCTTGAATATAATCTTCCATAGTGATAATAATTAAGAGCTAAAATCATTTCTTTGCTTGTAATACCTCATCAATACTACTTAAATATTCTCAAGTCTTAACATTATATCGTAGTTCAATCTCTTTATCTGGAGTATATTTATCTTTCATTAGTTTATAAATTCTAGATGGAACTCAAGTTCAATCATCAGATTTCTCTATGGTAATGAATACATTTGAAAGGTCCATAATCTTCTGGCTACCCTCCCAAGTGCCCTGTCTATTTGTATGGTGGAGCATAACCACTGCAATATTTAATTCTTGCACAAGGGATTGAAATACCTCCATACATCTATTTTGATTTGTTCTAGCTGTTTGGCTATTAAGGTTTCATAGGATTTTGGAGAAGGTATCGATTACAAATAACTCATAACCTTCTTCTGCCTTCTTCCTTATTAAGCTCACTAACTTATCTAGCTCTAGTCCATTAGGATTATTGTAGTAGTCGAATTCAGATAGATAAGATTTTATATAATCGTCCATATCTTTCTTTTCTTCTTCTGACATAGTTCATAAATCTGTTAAGTCCATCTTATTTTTTCAATGAGCCCACATTCGTCTACCCCTAGGCACCGTAGCTATTTCAAATTCTAGGTTAATATACATTCATTTTCTACCTAGCTTGGCATTCCTTTTTATTATATCTAAAGCTAATGTTGTCTTACCACTATTACTTGGAGCAATAATTGTAACTAAATCTCAAGACATAAATCATTCAAATTCTTTGAACTTATCTGATGGATATAGAAATCATTTTTTCTCTCAGCCGATAATTAACTTACTTCATTTCTCAATCTCTTCTTCTGAAATCTCTCAAGCTACAGCTTCTTCCTTTTTCTCTGGTAACACAAATGGAAATTCTTCTTTAATCCATTTATATATCTCCTTCCAGTCTACTCACCCATACCAAGCTATTCGATTAGTCCAGTTAGGTCATCATTTATCCGTGCTTCAAATCTTTCACATCTTATCTATTCGACATCCTGTAGATTTTCAATTACAGAATATCTGTTCTGTTCAATTTGAATTGTGTCTAAATGAAATAATATCTCATCATACTAAATTAGTTCAACTAATTTTCTCTAGCATAGCCTTACTATCCATAGCTCTAATTCTATCCCAAGTGTCATCATTTCAAATGGCTTGTTTTAGTTGTTGTTCTTTCTTTATAGCTCTAGCTTCTTTATCGGCTAAAGTCTCTGTATCAGGAAATGCTTTTAGCATATCTTCTTCTTTATGATACTCTCAATTACCATCTACAATTTCACACATAAATGGCTTATTTTTATCTTTCATATGGTTATACCCTGGAACACGTAATACTCTACTAATATCACTTGCTATAGCTGGGTCTCAGCCGAAAAAATTTCTAAGTCATCGGCATACCTTTGTTCGATTCTCTATCGTTCAATCTTCAGCAAACCGATACATATGGAAACTTTTATTACTTTCTATTACTAAGCTTGGAGCTATAGGAGCAACTGAAATTAATTTTAGTTGGTCCTCTTTACTAAGGTTATCCACCTCACAAGCCCAAGCATTTACTCTTGTGACATTAGCTTTATCCCTTTCTCAAGGGTTCATTGAGTTTATAGAAAAAAATACCCCTGCTCACATTTCGTTATACTTTTCCAATCACATCTCTAGTTTATCCTTATCAAATTTTCTTTGGTCAATCTTTCTGGCTAAATCTCTTCATTGTTTCGTATCATCGAATAATTGGATAGTACATTCTTCGAAATGGGGGTACTTCTCTCTCATCATTTCTAATTGGATGTTGGTCATTTTGTTTTCCGGGTAATGGGGGTAAAAGGTAGTATTTGTTTATACGGAAATAATAAGAGTAAACAAAAACCCCGACAAATTGTTGTCGAGGTGCTACATAGAATTAGATTGCGTTTACACAGCCTCGACTCTATGTAGCGCAATTTACCGGGGTTTTCGTCTCTTATTTATCTGGACTATATCTAGCCCAAATAGATTTTCAAGAGATTTTTTATGTCTCTAATAATAGATTATAAAATTTTGTCAAATTTTTATAACATTTATTTAGGTTAGTTCTAAACTACATAATCTAGATATAAAACAAAAAATGTCAAAAGATAATTTTTATTTTTCTCCTGAAAAATATAATCTATTAATAGATAAACATATTTACCTACCAAGCCACTATGTCACTATTTAATGAACTACAATGAGAAATTATAGAGAATCCAAAGAATAAGTGAAGTTATCATAGAATTCTCAAAGAAAAAAAAGAGGAAAATAAAACAAAAAGGCAAATTGTCAAGGAAATGAAAGAGAAATTATCGCCCGTAGAATTCAAGAAATGGTATAGGAGACAATATTATGATGCAAGAGCTGAGAAGAAAAAATATCAAGAAAAGAAGAAAGTGCGAGATGAGTTTATGGCCGAGTCTACAGATGAGTTTTATTCGAGGATTCCTAAACCAATTAATCGAGATAAATACTATACAGAGAAATATAAAAATGATGACACAAAGAGAACTGCTTATAAATTTGCTTGGCGAAGTTCTAAGATAAGGAGGCTTAATTGGAATTGGCTTCCAAAGCAAACATCTCCATTTAGGATAAGTAATAGAAAGGGAGTGGACCGTTGTATAAAGGAACTATTAAATATTCAGTGAAAGGTATATGAATATCTAAAGCCACATTTAAATGAAATAAAAAAATGCGAGATTAGTTTACATAGGAAGCAACAGCCATACGATTATCCTACATATACAATAGATGAACCATTAAACTCTTTATGTGAGGCTTCAGATATAAATACCTGACGTATAGCATATGTAGCAGAATGAATGATTAGAGATAAATTTATGGTTACTGAATTGTATTTATGAAGAACTAGCTTTATATTTTGAGATGTGTTAGTTACCCAAACCTGAAATCTATTTAGAATAGCTTTAGAAAATAATCTACCTTGGCTCACTAAGGATACCGTTGAAGATATCCATTCTAGAAGGATGAGTCGATGGAAAGATAAAAATGATAAGGATATGCCTCCTATATATCTCGTACAAGATGCTTATCTAATAAAAATAAAAATAAATGAACGAGAAAATTTATATTATATAATCCCTACCTAATGTATTGATTTATTTATAAAGACCGAGAAGATTCGAGAGGATTGTTTTATAACTGAGAAAAACAGAACTTAAAATATACTCTCGACCCGAAAGAGGCTGAAGAACGATACGAAAAGAATAAAAAACTTATGGTGTTTGTTAATATTAAAAGACCACCAGATTTAGAAATTCCTATTCAAATTCCATTAGGAACAGACAAGCTTCTTAAACAAGATATAGATGAAAGATTCCTAACATTCATCACAAAGGGGGCTGTGTCTACAAGAATGGAGTTCATACTAAGTCGTTTTATGGATGATTATCATCTAGATAAAGATTGAGTATTTCATCGTAGAGAGAAAGAAGATGTCTCCGCTTTAGATAGTACAAGAAATGTCTTAGCTCTATGTATGATGAAAGATATAATCCTTTGAATATTTAGGGTTACACCTCTAAAGATTCCAGCTTGAAAGAATAAAAAGAACCTAGGGAAAATGGAATATATCGATTGGGATATAGGAGAAGACTTTTCTATAGAGTATGAGGTTCAATGAACTAAGTTTGAAACTAATCTCTTTTGAGTATATAAACCAAAACTATTTGAAGCTATGCTTGCAGATACCTGAAGGACATTTAACTGATTTTGTTTACAGCATTGGCAGATGATGGTTTGGCTCCTTAGTTGATGAGTTACCTATGTCATTTGACCTAGGTGATGAGGTAAATCTCTCTACATTAACTGAGATAGTGCGGGGTATTTACTTAAGGAAATAACAGATAGTAATGAAAAGATTCAAGAATTTTCAGTACTCTATATGGGATTATCGCAAAAACAGAATGCCCCATATATGGTTTACTCACAACAAATGCTTAATAATCTTATTGATTTGCCGAGCTTTTGTAACAAGCTACCTGATAGCACAGGTTTATACATCCTTGACTGAGACAAACAGAGAAAGCTTGAATATGTGACAACTAATCAAAATGACCCTACAAGGTCAAGACGTACAAGAAAGTTTGTGTGAGACGAAGCAGACTATCTTGATTGGGACTATGTAGGTACAGCAATGGCCACAGCCGATTCATTAGTAACTCTTATCTCTACAATTTGACCAGACACACAAGCTTGAAACTTCTACAAAGGTTGGCTTAATGCATATAAAAACCAAAGAGATTATGAACCTATAGATGTACTTATCCACGATATATGGGTAAAATATTGAATGCATCTTTGTAAGAGCAGAGCTGATTATCTAAAGAAGATAAGGAATTGAGACTTTGAAAAGATGAGAGCAGAATTTATTCAAAGAAGACCTGAGGTTGCTCTACATTTTACAATGGATGATGTTGAATTTCTTACAGAAGAACAGAAGACAGCACAAGTAACTAGAGTATTAAATGCTAGATGATATGATTATATGCTCGCTGAATATTATGGAGAATACTCTACAGACCAAACTGTATTCAATATTGAGTGAGTGCAATTGACCTGCCCAAGTGATTGTGATTATTGGGTAGTCGGATATGATGAAGCTGATACATTCGATAATCCTTGACTTTGTGTATTGTGATGTAAGGATTGAAAATACTATATTAAAGAGACTTATAACCTAGCGAAAGAAAGCAATGAAAGATTTGCTAAGATGAAAAGCATAATCCAAGAATATAAAAATAAATGAAAACCAGTTTATTTAGTACTCGACGCTTCTAGATGATGGGCTGCTGCTAGAGAATTATGAATGCTTTGAATGCCTTGTGATATGCTTATCAAGTGGACTTGAAACGTTACATACCAACCTTGAGCTAGGCATAATGTGGGTAAACAATGGTGTATTGAGATGATTAGGTCAAGTTTCTTTGATACCAACCTAATTCATATTGACCCAGCTTGTTATGGTGAGAATGGATTAGTTGAGGAGCTTTCTCATTTTAAAAAGTATAAAGCCTCAGCTAGATGAGAGAAGAAAAAGCACGATGACCAGGTTTCTTGAATGATGCTTGTGCTTTATTTCGCTTGGTTCCACGACCAACTTTGAATAAAAGATGTAGCGAAGATAGGTAATCAGAAATCAAACCAACAATTAGCTGAAGAATTATGGGCAGAGAGATATCAGAAACCTAAGGAGACAAGCTGAGATTTCCTCTCTAACTTAAAAAATAATTTGTTTTAAAATACAAATGTTATAAAATTTTGCCACTTTTTTATAATCTATATATAGGAAAAATGTTATTAGAAAGAAAACAAGAGGTTTTAAAAACCTTAGCAGACAATTATGTTCTTATTAGAGACGACGACTGAGAGTTGTTATGCCTACTCGGTAGAGATGATGAATGATATTTTATCTATTCCCTTGAGCAGTACAATATTACCAAATCAGACGCAGAGGCTTTATTAGATAAGGCAGCCTGAATTGCACTTGTCCCAACGGTTGATGAGAAGGTAAAGAAACAATATGTAGAAGAATTAGAGAAAGAAGAAAATAAAATTAGAAGCCAGATAGAGGATGACTACTTTGAAGAGGAATAGATTTATATCGTAGATATTTTCTAAATGTCAGTTTTGGATACACTAAAATGAGCAGTAAAGGGTATTTGAACTTGGGCTAAGAATTTATTTGTTACTGATAGTAGCGATACTTATACAAATACCGTCACTACAGATGAAGATGAGAATAAAAACAAACAAACTCTTAACCAACAAATAGCTAACTGAAATATAAATCAAACAACTACAACTAACAATACCGCTACTATGTCTAGCGGTTTTTCTGATTTATGAGAGAGAATGAAGAACCTACAACAGCAGGCTTCATTAGATACCATACCTGACACCACACCTGTAGAGACACAAGATAAACAAGATTACTCTTTATGAGATTTGCTTACAAGTAAAAAAGCTTGGAGTGAATTTGGTAAAGATTTAAACGAGCGAGCTAACAATGTAAATAATTCAATCAATGATTGAATTAATTCACTTATTGATTCTAGAAAAGCAAGAGCGGATTATAATGATAAAGAAAAGCTTTATGCTGTAGGATATAATCAAGATAATGGTAATGTTCTTTACTTAGATTTAAATGAAGATAGAGGTTTCTTTGATTATGATTGGGGTACAAGAAGTTGAACTGAAGATATGTACAATCAGTATCTAAGTGAATTTATGGAGCAGGCAAACAGACCTTGAATTACTCAGGCAGAGCAGACACAAGCCTGGATGGATTTCTATAATAAAGCTAAAAGTTTATTTAGAGTTAGGGCTGATGATTATTATACAGATTGATTGTTCTGAAAAACATCTATATGAAGAAGAAAAGATATGTATTCAGATGATGAGTTGAATGCATTAGCTTCTAGTTGAAAAGAGAAATGAAGATACACTCCTACGTTTGACGAATTTCAAAATTATGTATTTATGAAATTCGATAATGATAAAGCTAAAAATGATATATACGAAAGCTACTGATTAGGACAAAATGATATTTCAGAAGACGAGACAGAAACTTTTGATTTGTCTGAAAGTTATCAGAGCGATTGGATGGGAAAGAATCAAGATATAGCTTTAAAAAATGTAGATAGCTATTTTGAGCCTATGCGTAATGTGAACCCTAATGCAGCTTCTAGTGCTTTACTGACTTATAAGTCTGAGATTATCCAGCCTCAATTAAATAGAGTTCGAGAAAGAGTACAACCAGTTTATAGGTTTGAAAAAGAAATCTTATGAAGAGATAGTTCAACTTGGTCTGTTTGAGATAGAAATGTTCTCGAAACTGCAAAGAAGTTTAGAGAAATGGAAAAGGCTTATATGGAATGATTTAATGAAGTATTAAGACAGACATTGGTCTATTGAACAGACAAGAGATGAGAAATAGTTAATAATTTAGACACATTTGAGAATTGAGAAAGTTTAAGCGATGTACTTACTAATAAATTAAAGGAGATAAGTTGAGAAGATTGGAGTTTAGAAGAGCATCAATCGGCTCTAGATATATTCTCTAAAATGGCGAATGAAGCCGCTTATTTCTATAAACAAGATAAAAATAAAGGTTCCATTATGGGGAGCATTAAGAATCTCTGGTGAGATGTAGAATATTTCTTTGAGCCATTATGAGATTGGTTATGAGAAGTCTGACAAGCTACATTATGAATTTCTATGGATGCTTTAAATATGGCTGTTACTTGACAAGATAGCCTCACTTCAGATTATATAGACCAAGACGTTACAGCCTTTAGACTTTTAGAAACAGATGACTGAAATATAAAAAGAACAATTAAGAAATATGCTTTAGAATGAGCCGAGTATATCCCAGAGATGGCTGGTAACCTAATACCAGATATTGCTATGGTTGCTTTAACTTGACCAGGAGGTTGAGCTACAGCATTAAGACATATAAAAGATTTAAATAGAACTAAACAGGTTATTGATGCTGCTAAAGGTACAAGCTTATTAAATTGGTGAAGAGCTGTATTAAGATGAACAGATTTTGCTACGGTTTGAAAAAATTTATGACTTACTGAAGCTAAAATACACGAGATTGCTAGTGCGGCAAAGTGAGTGAAAAATGTAAATCAAACAGTAAAAACTGCAGCAGAATTAATTGATAGAGCAGTTACTCAATTATGAATATGACAGATAATGGATGCTCAATGGAGCGCTTATGATACTGAACCATATTCAGATACGTCTTTCTGGATGTCCGCTATATGAAGTTGAGTATTTGATGTGATGCCAGAACTCACTAGATTATTTACCTGAAAATGATGGTTCCAATTATTGTCAGGAGGTAAATGATGAGGAATATGGAATTTGGCTAGATATATAGATAGCTCTGATGAAGCGGCTGAAAATATAGCTAGGGCATTACAAAAAGGGAAATGAGAAATAAATTTAGATGATTTAAAGGCTTATGCTAAAAATTTCTGAGCTGTAGAAGAGGCTGCTAAACAAGCATATAAACAATTAAGCCCAGCAGAAAAGCAGGCTATAGGTAAGATGACTAAAGATTTAGCTTGGAACTATGTAACTCAAGCATATGGAAGTAACTCTTATATAGGTAAAAATGTAAGAAGAATATTGGCTAACTGAAGTACAAATATAGCAGATGTTGTTAAATATTTGTGAAGAATCCCTTGAGATGTAAGTATGGGGCCATATGTCTCTAGTATTAAACTCAAGAATTGAGTTAATGCTAACATATATACAAAATGAAATGCAGGTTATAATGCAGTGTTAGACTCTATATTCTATTGATGATTTGATAGTAGAGTAAAAAATTGATTTAGCGAAGAAGATTTAGATAGATTGTCTAAAGTAGATTGATACTCTAGTGTAAATAAAAATAGAGATAAATGGTTTGATGAAATAGATTGAACTTATTATTTAAATGAAAATTGATTAAAACATTTTTGACTTAAGGCTGAGAATATTACATTAGAGAGTTTATGAGTTACTATAAAAGAAGCAAAAGAAACTAGACAGGCTTTAAATAAAATTAAATGAGTAGAATGAGTTAATTTGTCAGATAAAGTTATTGATGATATAGCTGATACGTGATGATATAATGAGATTGTAGAAAAAGTAAAGGAAGTTTTATGATGTTAATTTTAAACTAATGGCAGTAAAAGACTGTGATGAATTATCAAATATTATTTCATTAGGAATAATTTCTTGAGATGAAGAATTAGCAGAAGAGATTGCTAGATTATCAGCTATAAAAAAAGATGCTTTAATGCGTTCTTGAAATGCGGGGAAGTCCTGAGCAGATGATGTTACTTGACGAAGTGCTCGCGAGCTAGAACTTAGAGCTAATTCCGCTGATATAGAAATGAGAGCTATAGTTCAAGCAAAGATTCTTGAGGATGAAGTTAGAGTTGGTGATGCTTATAGAGAATTAGCTTATCAAATTACAGAAAGTTGATGAACTATGGCTTGATGAGTAGAATTCTTAAACAAGCTTAGTAATGCCTCTCCAGCTGATTATGAGCTTATAGCTAAACAATGGGGAGGACAATATGCTAAGAACCCTGCTAAAGCTCTAAAAGAGATGAAGGATGCAATGGCTAAAACTATTTCTGCTAATTATAGTATTAGACAATATTCAGATTTTAAATCTAAATGACTAGCTGATTTAAAGAAACAGCTAAAAAATTGAGATATAACTAAAAAAGATTTTGAAAAAAATGTGAAACAGCTTCATAGTGATGCAATGGAACAGATAGCTAAATGAGAAAATCCTAAATGATTTGCAAAGCTTGATAGCGAATGGACTGTAATAAAGAAGATATTTTGAGAAGACCCAGTTGGAGCAGGTAAGGCTTGGAGTCAATTTATTATGGCTAGAGAATTGCTTTCTGATGGTTGAGTTGACGATTGAATATTAAAAGCCTTTGAGACTATGGGGGCTGAAAACCTTACTTGAGATTTAACTTTAGACCAGATAGCTAAGTATTGAAAGAGAGACTTAGATAAATTATTAGCTAGAGCTTACACAAATACAGAGCAATTATATAGAGACTGAATATTAAGACAAGCATATAGAGAAAAATTAATTGAGCTAACCTCTTGAATGAGAGTTACTCAAGAAAACATAAAGAAGGCAAACTCTATTATGAAGACTATCCAATTTACAGAGCAATGAGCTACATTATCAGATTTTGTAATGGCGGATAATGCTGCTAGGAGTGCTAGAAAGCGTTGATATAGTGTTGAAGACTGAACAGCTTTTCTAAATGCATTAACTGCTTTTGCTAAAAAAATGGATGAGGATGTAAAACTATTGGATAATCCTATAGTTATAAACAAGATAGAGATGAAGCCTTTAGATGTAATCCAAATTATATATGATATAACTTGAGATGTAAACATTCTAAAGTTGTTAAAAGTATGAGCTTTTGATGATTGAACGGTTTTATCAGTTGCTACTACTAAATTATTATGAGACACAAAATGAGCTGCTGAAAAAATCTTAAGATTATTCGCTAAGGCTTGAGAATCTCCAGAGGTTGTAGATGTAAGAGATATATCTCTTAAGGCTATAACTTGAATTGAAGTAAAAGAATGAAGTAAAATTTGATTTTTTGATTTTAGGAAGTCTCTTTATTCTAAAGATGAATTAAATAGAGCTAGGGCTGATTTTATGGATAAGCTAGCAGAAAGGAATAGAATGAGGGTTCCTTCTAATTGAATGGAGATGTTTGATGCTGACGAGATAGATGCCGATGCTTTAGCCGAGAGATTAGTAGAAAAATTAAAATGATGATATTTAATAGTAAATGACTCAAGATATAAAGATAATGATATACTTAGTAAAGCATTAAATATTGCAAATGAGGGTCTAAAGGAGGATGATAAGATTACAGTATTATTTCCTAGAGGAGGAATGTCTGCAAACTTTTCTATTGAGAATTGACTATTATACTATAAAACAATAGATGATGATATGTTTAGAGATGTATCTTGAACTATATCTATTCAATCTCTATGAGAAGCTAGACCTACAAAAGAGATTTTTAATACAGCTTATGAGGCTAAGAATTGAGTTAACCCTGAGACTTGAAAACCTGTTGATGCTCAAAAGGCTATGATGAAATATAATAAAGAGCTCAATGATGTCGCTGTAAAATACTTTTGAGAAATGCTTTGAGTGTCCTCTGCTAAGGTGGATAAACAATATATAAATAGGGTTGAGAAACTTCTTTCAGAAAAACTATGAATTGATTTAAAAAGTTTCGACCAAATCCAAGACAAGGCTAAACTATGGCAGAGAATAGATAAACAATTTTCTTTGGAAAGGATTACGACTTGAAAATATGATAAAGAAATTGTAGATATTAATGCAATTAAAAATGAAATATCTAATCTTACAAATGAAGAATTAGAGGAAAGGATTAAAGAAGAATTATGAGATACCCTTATTAGAAGTGATATTCAATGAAATCCAAATATCGAACATATTAGAGAAGCTTACCTAGATTATAAAACAGCTTGAAGTGCCGTAGATAGTTTAATGGCTAAATGAAAAATAATTTCATTGGCTAATGGTGGAACTGCTCAAACTATGTCTATGGAAGATATTAAAAATATGTTCCAAAATAAAACATTTGAGAAAGTGTATAAAGAAATGTTTTTTCCTAATCAAGACTTAAGCAAGGAAGATATGAAGATAATGATTGGGAAGATTAATAATAATATATTTGATACATTATCAATATCATTTGCAGAAAATCTAGTAAGTGCTTGATACGAGTTGCCTCTTATAAATATTAAATCTCTAGTTTATGATTATTTATACAATAGACTAGACCTAAATAATAAATTTGTAGAAGCTTTCTTATACAAAAACAATATCCCATTTTCTCAAGATTGATTAAAAACTATAGTAGATACATTAATGCCTGCTGAATTTAGATTTGATTATGAGAATAGTTTATTCAAAGGTAGGCTTAATAAGCTTGAGTTACCTAGTCAAGCTTCTGTCGTTAGAGAAGTGGATAATAGATTTCTACAAGATAGCTATTCGGCTATAGCTTCTATACAGATGGCTAAGGCTTGAGATATACCTATTAATTATGAAGAAAAGGTACTCACAGACATCTTAGATAAATATTTATCAGAGGTATATAAATGAGTAAAGGATAAATCTCTAACATTTCAAAAAGCAGAACAACTTAAACAAGAAGCTGGATATGCTTTAGATATGTTTGAACAGGATTTCTTATTGCCTAGATATAATAAATTTGTATCTAAGCAAGAAATGAATGGGATTATGTGAATGAAGTATTCTTTGCCTATCTGAGTTTCTTGACAAAATCCAGATAAGGTTAATGAAGAATTGATTGCTATTAGGAATAAGCTCTTACAAAAATATAAAACAACATTAAAGAATGCTGCTAATAATAACGATATTAATATGGCTATTGTTAAATGAACGGGAGATAAGAAACTAGAAAAAGAGATAGCCTTAAGAAGAGATAAATTAGCTGAGAGCGGTTGAGTTATTAGAGAAGTTAATTGACAATATCTAGTATATGATGTTAAACAATCTCTTGAAGAAGCATTAAATAATTTACCCGACACTATCTGATGATTAGAGGGGCTTAGAATTCTATGAAGAGCTTGAATTGATAGACTATCAAATAAACAAGCATATGCAATCCTTAGATATATAGAGGCTGCTAAATGATTGTCTACAAAGCTTAATTATCCTACAGAGCTTATGTATAAGCAAAATCCTATGCTTCTTAAATACAACTTCTTTGAGACATATAAAGCTGAAGATTGATTGCCTAGAGTGTTACATTGAAATCTTCTTAATGGGGATAAGATGCTATCTACATTAGATAATACAACAGAGCTAGATAACACTGCAAAGAAAAATATTTTTGCTTGAGTAATATCTAAATTTAGAGAGCAATGATATATTACTACAGAAGACCTAAGTAAAATTGTACATAGTTGAGTTGCTGAAGCTGAGGCAATATATAAACAAATAAAACTAAGTCCTAAAGAAATAAGGCAAGCTATAGAGAAGATGGAAACTCTTTATAGAAAGGCTTTCCTTCCATATACTTATCTAAGAGACATCCCTAAATGAGGGCAATTATTGGATTGAACTCCAGTTAGAAATATGAAAAAGAAGGTGGAGGATACTATCAAACTCCAGTATAGACAAGCTATGGATGATTTAAAGGCAATTTGAATTGATAATGCTGAAGATTTACAGACCTCTATTTATATCTCTTTAGATAATTGAGAGAGGGTGTCTATAAAAGAAGCTTGAGATATGAGTATAGATAGCTGGAAGAAGTCTATATTTAATGATGAGAGCATATTTGTAGCTTGAGCAGATGAGATTAAATCGTTTGCAGTTGACCCTACTTGAGATAAAAAAGCTTTAGATAAAGTTGTAGCTCAACAAAAAGAATATAGAAATAGTATAATCAATAGTTACGACTCTACATTACAATCTATGCTTAGTCAAACACAAATCATTAGTGAGGCTGAGGCAGACTTATCTACTGCATTTATGAATGATGTTAGAACTGTAATGAGAAAGTACAGCCTAACAAATATGATGGTTGATGCTATGGATGCTCTAAGTTGACTTAATGAAGAGGCAGCTAGATGAATGAAGGACTATCTTATTGGATGGAAATGAAGAATATCATTTTGAAAATGGAAGCCTTGACAAATCCTTGAGAGAAATAAATTAGTACAAGATGCATATAGGAATTATTATGTGATGGATATATCTAAATTAAATTCTATCACTCCTACATCTCAAGCTGAAGACTTAGCATTAAGATTGGCTAAATACTTTAAAAATCTAGAGAGGCTTCTATGAAGTGCCGATGGCTTGACTTGATGTACTACTAATAAAGAGATTAATAAGGCCTTCTTCCATTTGTGAGAGGTGGTTATGAATATTAATTCAGTAAAAGGAATATTCTGATTAATGTCCGCAGTAGAGCAGAATCAGATATTAAAGTTCTTTAAGTTCGCTAATATATCAAATAATGATGCCGCTTCTATATTTGTTCGTAGAGGAAAGTGAAATTTCCAAGAAAGTTTATGATGATATAGAGATTATGTAGAAGAGATTAGTTGAATTTCTAGAGATGAATTTAATGAGATATTCTGAGCTGACTTTAGCGAGGAAGATTTCAAGAGAATACTTCAATGACTTACAGGTTTCACATTAACTGGAGCTTGGTGAAGAACTTGAACTAAAATCTTGAATGTACTTAACTGAAGTAATATGATATTCAGAATGATGATGTCGTATCCAGGGCAGTTGCTTACTATTCCACAGCAAGGTATAGCATATTTCTTAAAGCAAATTTGATTTGAAAGAGAATTATGAGTTGAAAGTCTTTCAGAGATAGATGCTATTAGAACACATTATTGAGTGCTAGATTGAGCCTATAATGAAATAGTATTGAGATGAAAGTCTACAGTTAGCCCAGATGATTTAAGACTAGATAGTTATTATAATAGATATTGAATACCTGATGTAGATTGAGTTTATAAAACTTCACCTATTGAGTCAAGTGATGATTATATTAATATGTATGCTAAGATAGATAAGGAAGCCGCATCAAGTATTAGTTCTACAAATAAATGGTTTAGACAACTAGACCCATATAAAGATAATGCTAACAATATTATAGACTGATTGTTTGCTAGAAACTTTAAGAATATATCATTCCTTAAAGCTATAAAGAATAATGACTTTATGCAGTTTGGTTCTGCAAAAGAGTTTATGTCTTTTATGGATGATGCTACTATTAGTGCTGATATAAAGACTAGGCTTATGGATAGAGTATCTGCTTATTCAGGTAGAACCTTTAGAAACATCCTTT
>Ga0247611_10004779_pt1 | contig 18476 bp, 16 predicted proteins | sample 177DNAGHGhighgp2_FD_192422 | JGI IMG/M metagenome (GOLD analysis project Ga0247611, IMG submission 192422) | Sheep rumen microbial communities from Palmerston North, Manawatu-Wanganui, New Zealand - 1770 DNA GHGhigh gp2 | ecosystem: Host-associated > Mammals > Digestive system > Stomach > Rumen... | reverse complement strand
CGAAGGTAAGCATGGTGGTGGTGATGACAATCAGTTTCTCAGACTGATCAGCCTTGTCGGTAACAGCGTGCACCCACTCCAGCAGGCCTGTACCATCGAGGATGAGGAACCATCCGGCGATATCCAACAGGGCCAAGCCGACAACCGTCAGACCCATCACGGCACCCGAACGAAAAGCGACCTGGAGGCCGGCGTTCAGCGACTGACGCGCCGCATTAGCCGTACGAGCCGATGCATAGGTGGCGGTCTTCATACCGAAGAAACCCGCCAAGCCGGAGAAGAAACCACCCGTGAGGAATGCGAACCATACGATACCGTTCTGCAGATGGAAATACGCCATCACGGCAAAGACTACAGCCAGTACGACGAAGACGATCGTTACGACTTTGTACTGCTGACGAAGATACGCCATCGCACCCTTGCGCACATGCGAGGCGATGGTACGCATGAGTTCAGTACCCTCGTCCTTGCCGAGCATGGAGCGATAGAAATAATAGGCAAAACCTAATGCCAATACCGATGCTGCCAATACGACATACATCAATGATGTTAATTCCATGGTTGTGTTTATTAGTTGATTAGTTTATAAGGTTGATTAGTTGATTAGAGGCTCTTGAGGTAGCGGTCGGCCTCGATAGCGGCCTTGCAACCCGAGGCGGCAGCCACGATAGCCTGGCGGTAGTGCGGGTCGGCGCAGTCGCCGGCGGCGAAGATGCCGGGGAGAGGGGTTACGGGTGACGGGTTACCGGTTACGGGTTGGTAGCATTGGGGGCTACCATCGCGGGTGAGGATGTAGCCTTCGGCGTCGCGAGCGACGTAGTCCTTGAACAAGTCCGTATTAGGATGATGACCGATAGCCAGGAAGAAGCCGTCGATAGCGATGTGACGGATCTGCTCATCCGGTTCACCTTTACGGAAGACGAGGTCTGCACCCTGCACTTTATCCTCGCCCGTCAGGCGGAGGGTATTGTGCTCAAAGAGCACCTCGATCTTGGGGTTGTTGAGCACACGGTCCTGCATGATCTGCGAGGCACGCAGATAGGGTTTGCGCACGATGAGATAGACCTTCTCGCAGAGGCCGGCCAGGTAGTTGGCCTCCTCGCAAGCCGTATCGCCACCGCCCACAACAGCTACGGTCTTCTTACGATAGAAGAAGCCGTCGCAGGTAGCGCAGGCCGAGACGCCGCGTCCGCGGAAGGTACGCTCGGATTCCAGGCCCAGGTACTTGGCGCTGGCACCGGTAGCGATGATGACGGTGTCGGCGAGTATGGGTTCGACGGCATCGTCAACCCATACTCGGTGGCGTTGGCCTTGGCTTTGGCTGTTGGAGAATTCTACTTTGGTCACGATACCCGACAGGAACTGCGTGCCGAAGCGTTCGGCTTGGCGGCGCATATCGTCCATCATGGTGAAGGGATCGACGCCCTCGGGATAGCCGGGGAAATTCTCGACTTCGGTGGTGGTGGTCAACTGGCCACCCTGTTGCGGACCATCGATGAGCAGCGGATGCATATTCGCACGGGCTGCGTAGATAGCAGCGGTATAACCGGCCGGTCCGGAGCCGATAATCAGACAAGATACTTTATTCATCGTAGATCTATTATAGTCGCATTTTTACGTTGCAAAACAAAGACGGGTTTGTCGTCGGAGAACTTGCCCTCGCGGAAAGTGATACGCGTATAGGACGCACCCTCCTTAACCTCGAGCGTGATGGGCATGAGCGTAGCCGTCTTGAGCGTGAGCTCGAAGCGCTGTACGCCCTTGGACTGGTCCTTGGGCACAAGCGTGATGATCGTGGTGCCGGCATTGGTCGGCTTCTCCGAGACCTTGCATACCTTGCTCAGTTCGCGGGCATAAAGCAGCGGATTGGATTCGAGCAGTTCGTCCCGGGTCGGCGCACTCATAGTCAGTTCCTTGGTCTCGGGCGAGTAGATATAGAAGGTCTTGCCGTCGTACGAGGCCTCGGTATTGAAGAGGCTGATATAGAACTGCTGACCACGCATAGTGATGCGTCCGCTATGGGTCTGGGGATGCGCTGCCGTCTCGGCAATCGTGAGCGTAAACTTAGCCCGGAAGGTGGTCTGGTCCATCTTTTGGAGGAACCGGCTGAGGGCCGTCTGAGGCTGCGTCTGGGCGGTTACCATTATCGGCAGCAGAAGCAATATGTATAGGAGGGATTTTCTCATTTTCTCATTTTCTCATTTTCGCATTTTTCGCATTTTCATATTTGCTTATTTTCACATTTTCATATTTTCTTATTTTACGTTGAGATCTTGTAACAATTTCTCCAATTGGTCCATATCGACGATGAGTACATCACGTCCCTTGGGACCTCTGTTGGGGCCAACGATACCGGCTGCCTCGAGTTGGTCAGACAGTTTTCCGGCACGGTTGTAACCGATCTCGAAGGCGCGCTGGAGGCGGCTGGTAGAGCCCTCCTGCTTTGCCACTACGTAGCGGGCTACGTCGGCAAACATCGGATCGAGTCGCTTCATATCCACACTGCCCGGTGCGAGAGCTTCGCCCTCGGCGCCCTCGGGCACGTACTCCGGCAGCTGATAGGGCTCGAGGTAGTGCTGCTGACTCTGCACATGCTCCACGATGCGGTCCACTTCGGGCGTATCGACAAAGGCACATTGCACACGCGTGATGCTGGCATTGCCGGCATAGAGCGAGTCACCACGACCGATGAGCTGCTCGGCACCCTTGGCATCGAGCACGGTGCGGGAGTCGATGACCGACTGCGTACGCAGGGCGATACGGGTCGGGATATTGGCCTTGATGACACCCGTAACGATATTGACGGACGGGCGCTGGGTAGCCAGGATCATGTGCATACCTACGGCACGTGCTTTCTGGGTGATACGTGCGATAGGTGTCTCCACCTGCTTGCCGGCCTGCATGATAAAGTCGCCGTACTCATCGATGACGATGACGATATAGGGCAGGTAGCGGTGATGGAGCGAGTCGCCCACGGTCTTCTCGGGATTGAGGCGGCGGTTGATGAACTTGTCGTTGTAGTCCTCCAGGTTGCGCACGCCGGCATCCATGAGCAGCTTGTAGCGATTCTCCATCTCGATGACGAGCGAGTTGAGCGTATTGATGACGCGGTCGCAGTCGGTGATGACAATCTGCTCGGGGTCGGTATCGGGCATGGCGGCCAGGTAGTGGCGCAAGAGCGGCTTATAGGGCGCGAACTCCACCATCTTAGGATCGACGAGCACGAGCTTCATCTCAGCCGGGTGCTTCTTATAGAGCAGCGAGGTGAGGATGGCGTTGATGGCGACGGACTTACCCGTACCGGTGGCACCGGCTACGAGCAGGTGGGGCGTCTTAGCGAGGTCGAACATAAAGACCTCGTTGGTGATGGTGCGTCCGTAGGCGATAGGCAAACGCATCTTCTTCTCCTCCTGGAAGCGCTTGGAAGCCAGCACGGAGTGCATGGAAACGACCTGCGGCTTCTCGTTAGGCACCTCGATACCGATGGTTCCCTTGCCGGGCATCGGGGCGATGATACGGATACCCGTGGCGGAGAGCGACATCATTATATCGTTCTCCAGCGCCTGGATCTTAGCGACGCGGATACCGGCCTTCGGCACTATTTCATAGAGCGTGACGGTAGGTCCTACCGTTGCCTTGATACTATCAATTTCTATGCCATAGTTGCGCAGCGTGGTGACGATGCGGTTGGCATTCTCCTGCTGCTCCTGCTGGTTGATGACAGGAGCCGACTCATTATCATATACTTTGAGTAGGTCGAGACCCGGGAAGACATATTTGGAGAGTTCCTTACGGGGATCGTAGGGACCGAGTTTCTCGAGCGGATCAACGGCTTCTTCGTCCTTGACCTGCTCGATATCCTTGACGTCATCGATCTTGAAATCGACCTTGGGGGCATTGGGATCCACCTCGGGCTGCTTACGAACTATCTCGTCCACCATGACGACAGCCGAATTGGCATCGTCGGTTTGGACGGGCGCTATCTGGACGACGGGCATACCGCCGTTAGCATCCGGCACGACCACGACATGGATATCGTCATCCTCCTCGGGCACAGGTACGGGCTCGGGTTCGGGCTCCGGGATAGGCTCCACATGCACCGCAGCGCCCCCATCAAAGGTAAGCACGGGTGCAGGCTGTTCATTCTCATCAGGCAGCGGCGTTACCTCGGGGAGAGGGGTTACGGGTGACGGGTTACCGGTTACCGGCTGGTCGTCCAGCGGCGCAGGATCGGCGCCGAAGAGGTCATCGTGCTTGGGTTCGTGGACAAAGAGGCTCTTGACCCAGAGGCCGAACTGCTCCATATGCTCGATGAAATGCCGATCGATGACGATGAAATAGACGATGAGCAGCGTCAGCATGATGAGCACCATGCCCAGGGGATAGACATAGGAGTTCATCCAGGCCGAAAGGAGCTGACCATGACTACCGCCGAGCTGGATAAACCAGTGGTTGAGTCCGAACATGGTCTGGGCAAAACCGAGCGATATGGAGGTCCAGAGCAACCAGAACGCGGTATGGAAGAACCACTTGGTACCGCTGGTCTTGGTCCAGTTGAGCAACTTCAGTCCGAAGATGAGCAACAGCAGGACGAGTCCGATAGACGATATACCGAACGAACCGTTGATAAGCATCTCGGCCGAACGGGCACCGGGCAGACCGAGCACGTTGCGGATGTCGCCGCGATGGCCGCGGGCGTCACCGCCGGTGAGCACCGAGTTGTCGGAGCTACCGGTGAAGAAAAAACTAATATAGGCCACGGCCAGGAAGATAGCCAGGGCCACCATGATACTACCCACCACGTAGTGGGTGCGTTTGTCCTTGATAAACTCTGAGAAGCGAGACCAAAACGACTCCTTCTCCACGCGGATAGGGTCGGCCTCTCGATTGGTATTCGTTCGTGTCTGATTTGCGCGTCTGGGCATAATAACTCAAATTTAGCTGCAAAGGTACAACATTTTTTCGAAATCGGAAAATGAAAATGCAAATTTTAGCAATAATTGACGAAAAAAGTGTATTTTTTCAAAAAATCAACGCGCGCATTTGCGCATATAAAATATTTTTTGTAATTTTGCGCTAATTTTGAATTACTATGGCAGAATATGTACATCACGAAGGCGTGGTCTTACGCGTAGAAGGCGATCGGGCACAAGTAGAAATTGTGCAGACGAGTGCCTGTCAAGCGTGTGAGGCACGGCATATGTGTCTGTCGTCGGAGAGCAAAGCTAAGCTGATAGATGCCATTATGGAGGAGCCTGTACGCGCGGGTGATCCGGTGGAGGTGAGCGTACGCGAGACGCTGGCATGGCGTGCGGTGGTGGTAGCCTACGTGCTGCCCTTCCTGGTGATGATCGGCGTGATTGCGGCGCTGAGCGTATGGACCGAGTGGGATGATGCCATCGTGGGCGGCACGGCGATAGCGGCCACGGCGCTGTACTACCTGGTGCTGAGCCTGTTCCGCAACCGGCTGCAGCGGGAGTTCTCGTTCACGGTACGGAAGCGATAAACCGAATATAGAAAATCATTAACGCTATAAAAAACCAACAAACACAATGAATTTAGTCTTAATTTCAGCGGGACTCTTGGGCGTAGTAGCCCTACTGGCAGCAGTGCTGCTCTACTACATCTCCAAGGCGTTCCAAGTGGAGGAAGATCCCCGCATCGACCTGGTGCAGGCTGTTCTTCCCGGAGCCAATTGCGGCGGATGCGGTTTTGCCGGCTGTCGTGCCTTTGCGGAGGCATGCGTCAAGGCCGATACGCGCAACGGGCTGAGTTGTCCGGTAGGTGGTGATCCTACGATGGACGAAGTAGAGAAAATTCTCACGCCGCAGGCTGAGGGTGCTGCAGAAGCGCCGGCTGCTGAGGGTGGCGAGAAGAAGGGATTCGATCCGGCTGTGGCTGCCAAGATCAAGGCACTGCCTACGCCGAAGGCCGTCTTCCCTAGCTCGATCTGCATGGCACAAAAATCGTAAATGGAAAAAACGGAAATGACAATGAGAACATTCAGAATAGGTGGAGTTCATCCACAGGACAACAAGCAATACTCAGCCCATCAGCCCATTACGGAGTGTCCGCTGCCTAAGCAGGCTATCATTCCGCTGGTGCAGCATATCGGTGCGCCGGCACAGGCTGCTGTGGAGGTGGGTAAGAAAGTGAAAGTAGGCGACCTGCTGGCCAAGGCCGGCGGATTCGTAAGTGCGAATATCGCATCGCCCGTAAGCGGTACGGTGAGCAAGATCGACCAAGCTACTGATGCATGGGGTGCACCGATGCAGGTGATCGTGATCGACGTAGAGGGCGACGAGTGGGCCGAGACTATCGACCGCACGCCGGAGCTGAAGACGGAGTGCACCCTGGAGCCCAAGGAGATCGTGGACAAGATCGCCGCAGCCGGCATCGTAGGTCTGGGAGGCGCTTGCTTCCCGACGCACGTGAAGCTGCTGCCTCCTCCGGGCAAGACGGCCGAGGTGCTGATCATCAATGGCGTAGAGTGTGAGCCGTACCTGACGTGCGACCATCAGCTGATGCTGGAGCACGGCGAGGAGATCGTGGTAGGTATTCGCATCCTGATGCGTGCGCTGAACGTCAGCCGCGCTATCATCGGCATTGAGAATAATAAGAAGGACGCTATCCAGCACATGCAAGAGCTGGTGAAGGACGTCGAGGGCGTAGAGGTCAAGGCGCTGATGCTGAAGTATCCGCAGGGCGGTGAGAAGCAGCTGATCGACGCATGTATCGGACGTCAGGTACCGAGCGGTGCGCTGCCTATCGAGGTAGGCGCCGTGGTGGACAACGTAGCGACGGTATATGCTGTATATGAGGCTGTTCAGAAGAACAAGCCGCTCGTTTCGCGCGTGATGACCGTGACGGGTAAGGACGTACAGCATCCAGGCAACTACAGCGTACGATTCGGTACGCCGATCGATGAGGTGATCGCCCTGGCCGGTGGTGTACCGGAGGGTACGGGCAAGATCATTGGTGGCGGTCCGATGATGGGTCGCGCGATGGATCATACCGAGGGTATGCCGGCCAACAAGCGCCTGAGCGGTCTGCTCTTCCTGCCGGAGGCAGAGAGCGTACGTCCGGAGCCGGATCCATGTATCCGCTGCGCCAAGTGCGTGGATGCATGTCCGATGGGTCTGGAACCGTATCTGCTCTCCAAGCTGTTTGAGAACGAGAAATGGGAGGAGCTGGAGAAGCACGACATCATGGACTGCATCGACTGCGGATGCTGCGTATTCACCTGTCCCTCGCACCGTCGCCTGCTGGACGACATCCGTCCGGGTAAGGCCAAAGTGGGAGGCATCCTGCGTGAGCGCGCTGCTGCAGCCAAAGCTGCAAAATAATTCGAAGATTTGATAATTTGAAAATTTGAAAATTCATTAGATATGGAAAAATTAATTGTAGCTCCGGCACCTCACGCGCATAGCGGTGATAGTGTTCGCCGGAACATGCTATTGGTCATTGCGGCCCTGATACCGGCCTACGCTGTTTCGATCGTGGCGTTCGGTTGGGGTGCGCTGATCACCATGGCTATCAGCGTAGCAGCCTGCGTAGGTTGCGAATGGCTGATCACGAAGTACCTGCTCAAGCAGCAGCCGACGATCTGCGACTGTTCGGCCGTGCTGACGGGTATGCTCTTGGCATTCAACGTACCGAGCAACCTGGACTGGTGGATACTGGTTCTGGGTGCTGTATTTGCTATTGGCGTAGGTAAGATGACCTTCGGCGGTCTGGGTCAGAACCCCTTCAACCCCGCCCTGGCCGGTCGTGTCTTCCTGCTGATCTCGTTCCCGGCTCAGATGACCACATGGCCTGTAGCCCAGGGTTTTGCAACCAGCTATGTGGATGCCACGACGGGTGCGACGCCGCTGTACTACCTGAAGCACATCGTAGCGGAGCATGACGGCACGGTGCTGAACAAATTACCTGAATTGTGGGACGCCTTTATCGGCATGATGGGCGGTTCGATGGGTGAGATCAGTGCGCTGGCACTGCTGCTGGGCGGATTGTTCCTGATTTGCACACGCGTGATCACCTGGCACATCCCGGTATCTATCCTCGGCACGATGGCGCTATTTGCTGCCGTGACAGGTTGGTGCGGCGTGCTGCCTGAGGGTCTGGACACCTGCCACTACGTAGGTTACGAACTGCTGACCGGTGGTGCGATGCTGGGTGCATTCTTCATGGCTACCGACTATGTGACCAGTCCGATGTCGGCCTGCGGAAAACTGATTTTCGGTATCGGTATCGGTCTGATCGTGATGGTGATCCGTACCTGGGGTGCTTACCCGGAGGGTATGTCGTTTGCTATCCTGATGATGAATGCCGTAGTACCTTTGTTGAACAAGATTCGTCCGCGTCACTTCGGCGAGAAGAAAAAAGCATAAGGAGGACATAACAATGGCAAAATTAGAAAGTACATTCAAGAATATGGTGCTGAGTCTGGTCAGCATCTCCGTAGTGGCTGCTGTAGCGTTGGCAGGCGTATTCCTGCTGACCAGCGCCAACATTGAGAACCAGAAAGCGCAGAAGCAGCAAAAAGCCATCATGGACGTTCTGCCCCAGAAGGGCGAGGGTGCCGTGATAGCCGATCCGGAGAAGGTAGGCGATGTGGTGATCTACCGCGCTACGAAGGACGGCAAGGAGATTGGCGCGGCCGTACAGGTCAGCGAGATGGGCTTTGGCGGTGCACAGAAACTGATGGTAGGTTTTGATGCCGAAGGCAAGATCGTGGACTATGCCGTACTGGAGCATCAGGAGACGCCGGGTCTGGGTGACAAGATCGTGTTCTGGTTTAAGGACACCAAGAAACAGGGTCAGAACATCCTGGGTCGCGAGGCCAAGAACCTGACGGTAAGCAAGGACGGCGGTGAGGTGGATGCCATCACGGCCGCTACGATCTCGAGCCGCGCATTCCTGCGCGCTATCAACAAGGCATACGCCGCCTATATGGGTTCGGCGGACGCACATAGCGGTGCCACCAAACAAGTAAAGGAAGAAAAGGAGGCCGATCATGAATAACAATCTGAAAACACTGACCAACGGTATTCTCCGTGAGAATCCGACTTTTTCCCTGGTGCTGGGTATGTGTCCGACGCTGGCCACTACGACCAGTGCCATCAATGGTATGTCGATGGGACTCGCCACGCTGTTTGTGCTGGTTTGCTCCAACGTCGTTATCTCTCTCTTGAAGAACCTGATCCCCGACAAGGTACGTATCCCGGCCTTCATCGTGGTGATTGCGACGTTCGTGACGCTCGTACAGCTGCTGATGCAGGCCTACCTGCCCGGCATCTATGACGTGCTGGGACTGTTCATCCCGCTGATCGTGGTGAACTGTATCGTGCTGGGTCGTGCCGAGGCTTTTGCTGCTAAGAACAGCGTAGGTCTGTCGGCATTGGACGGCATCGGTATGGGTCTGGGATTCACGCTGTCGCTGACGGTGCTGGGTGCTATCCGCGAACTGATCGGTACGGGTGCTTGCTTCGGCCTGCACATCTTCCCCGACAACTACGGTGCACTGGTATTCGTACTGGCTCCGGGTGCGTTCATCGCCCTGGCTTATCTGATGGCTATCATGAACAAGGTGGTCAAGAAATAATGGTTTAACCCGACTAAATTGAAAGGACATTATGGAATATTTATTGATATTTGTCGCTGCGATATTTGTTAACAATATCGTATTGAGCCAATTCTTGGGTATCTGTCCGTTCCTGGGCGTGAGCAAGAAGATTGACACCGCGCTGGGTATGGGTGCCGCCGTTACGTTTGTGCTCGTGCTGGCCACGGTAGTGACCTACCTGCTGCAGAAATTGCTTATCCTCTGGCATGTAGAGTTTCTGCAGACCATCCTGTTCATCCTGGTCATCGCTGCCCTGGTGCAGATGATCGAGATCATACTGAAGAAGATCAGTCCGTCGCTGTATCAGGCACTGGGTGTGTTCCTGCCGCTGATCACGACCAACTGCTGTATCCTGGGTGTGGCTATCATCGTAGCCGATCCGGCCCAGCTGATGCAGAAGTTGCCGGGCGAGGCGCTGCAGGCCAACCTGCTGACCGGTTCGCTCTATGCCCTGGCTACCGCTATCGGTTTTGCACTGGCACTGGTGCTGTTTGCCGGCATCCGTGAGCAACTGGCGATGGCTAAGGTGCCCAAGGCTATGGAAGGAACGCCTATCGCACTGCTGACGGCCGGACTGCTGGCTATGGCATTCATGGGCTTCAGCGGAGTAGTATAAGCTGCTGCACCTAATTAAAATACGGAGCGCGCGCGTCACCCGTACGCGCGCGCTTCGCTATAAACCTATCAACCAATAAACTAATAAACCAAAGAAAAACACACATGCTCGAATACATCAATCGCCGAGGATCAGATTGCTATAAATGGGACTCGGAATGCGCCGAGGGCTGTCTGCCCCTATGGATCGCAGATATGGATTTTCGCGCTGCAGCGCCGATACGCCGCGCTATGCAGAGCCGACTGGATCACGGCGTGTTTGGCTATTCTATCGTGCCGCAACAGAACTACGACGCCGTCAGCCACTGGTTTGCCCGCCGTCACGGATGGCATGGTATATCGCGAGAGAACTTGCTCTACGCCACGGCCGTTGTACCCGCTATCTCGGCTATCTTTGCCGCACTGAAGACGCGCATCATGAACGCGGATACTACACGCCAGCGTTGCACACCGCTGCGTATCCTGACCTTCACGCCGGCCTACAACTGCTTCTTTGCCTGCATCGAGAACATGGGATGCGAACTAGTGGCGTCCCCACTGGTGCTAAAAGATAATCGCTTTGAGATCAACTGGGAGGAACTGGAGCAGAAGGCGGAGCGGGCCGATGTATTCCTGCTTTGCAACCCCCACAACCCGACCGGACGTGTCTGGACACGCGATGAGCTGACCCGCATGGCCGACATCATGCGTCAGCATGGACTGTACGTCATCTCGGACGAGATCCATTGTGAGTTTGCCTTCCCCGGACACGAATACACCCCCTTTGCTACGATTGCACGGGATGATACCGACTTCTGCGTATGTACCTCGGCCAGCAAGGCCTTTAACATAGCAGGTCTGCTATGCGCCAATATCTACGTACCGAATCACGAGCTGCACGAGCAGATCAACCACGCGCTGGAGGTGCACGAGGTAAACGGACTGAATCCCTTTGGACTGGTAGCCCAAGTGGCGGCGTACAACGAGTCGGAGCAATGGATCGATGAACTGAACGAGTACGTCTATGCCAACTTCTGCTACCTCAGAGATTATATCGAGTCGCAACTACCGATGCTACGCATCCATGAGACGGAGGGGACCTACCTGGGATGGGTGGACGTGTCGGCGCTGGGCAAGACGGCCGAAGCGTTCTGCCACGACCTGGCACGCACCTCGCACGTGCTATTCAACCCCTCGGAGATGTACGGCGCCGAAGGCTACATACGCGTCAACCTGGCCACCTCGCGTGAGGTACTGGCCGAAGCTCTTGCAAGGCTGAAAGATTACATCGACAAGAAATAGTCGGGATAGTGGTCCAGGAAGCACTGGACAGCCTCCTCCAGCGTACCGAAGAACTCACCTCCGGCCGCATTGGCGTGTCCGCCACCGTGGAAATAGTCGCTGGCAAAACGATTGACGGGCCGGTCGCCCTGGGAGCGGAACGAGATCTTGATCTTGGATTTCGCATCGCCGGCACGTTCGCGTTCGTGGGGTTCGATCTTATCCTCACGCATGAAGCAGGAGTAATAGACGTCGCTGATCTGGAGCGGCATATTGACGATACCCTCGGCGTCACCCGGCTGGAAATGAAAGCGATACAGTTCCTTGCGACTCAACGCGATGAGCGAGGCATGGCGCTCGGGGAAGAGGCGCATCTTCTGATAGAGGCTATAGCCCACCAACCGCATACGGTCGGCTGAATGCGCATTGAAGACCGCATTATACACCGCATCCTTATCCACTCCCATACGCACCAGACTGGCCACGGTCTCGTACATCTCGGGATAGTTGGAGTTGAACGAGAAATTGCCCGTATCGGTCATCATGCCCGTATAGAGGCAGGTAGCCATCTCGCGGTCGGTATAGTCCGACAGGCTGCGTATCAACTTACAAACCAGTTCGCTGGCTGAAGGCGACTCGGGATAGGAGAGCGTGACGTCGGCAAAATCGGCCGGGAAGAGATGATGGTCGATGAGCACCTTGGGGCATGCTTTTTGCAGCAACAGGTTGCCCACCTGTCCGATACGTTTCGGATCGTTGAAGTCGGTGCAGACAAGCAGATCTGCCTCCTCGATCAGCCGGTCGGCCTCGGCCCGCTGCTCGTCGTATATCACCACGTTCTCTACACCCGGCATCCAGTTGAAGAAAGCCGGAAAACGATTCGGCACCACAACGGCCACCGATTTTCCATTTTCCATTTTCCATTTGCCATTTAGAAAATGCCACATACCGAGCGCCGAACCCATCGCATCGCCGTCGGGCGACATATGGGTGACGATGACGATATGGGTTGCACGGAGCAGCAATTCACGGATGGCGGCTATCTTTTCTGCCGGAAAGTATTCGTTTTGCATGGTTCTTGTATGCTAAAATTCGGATTAAATGAGCTATTATTTCGATTTTCGCTGCAAAATTACAAAAAAAATTGCGTATATCAAAAAAAAAATGTAATTTTGCACGCTAAAATGCGCGTAGGCGCATCCATAACGCAGGATAAAATTAAAAAATAAAGTATAAAAAATAGAGATTCAAACGATGAAACGAATTTTGTTAGCCGCAGCCTTCGTGCTGGGCATGGGCGCCACCGTGATGGCGCAAGAGGACAAAGTGCTGATGACCATCAACGGCGAATCGGTGACGGCATCCGAGTTCCTGTACATCTATCAGAAGAACAACCAGGAGACCACCATGGACAAGAAGACCATGGACGAGTATCTGGATCTATTCATCAACTTCAAGCTGAAAGTGGCCGAGGCCAAGGCGCAAGGTATCGACACCACGGCAGCGTTCCAGAAGGAGCTGTCGGGCTATCGTGCACAGGCTACGCCGAAGTACCTGCAGGACGAGCAAGCGCTGGACAGCATGGTGCAATTGAGCTACAAGCATATGAGCAAGGACCGTCGCGCCAAGCATATCGCTATCCAGTGTCCGGCTACGGCATCTGACTCGGCCGACCGCGCGGCACGTCAGCAGCTGGAGAAAGCCCGAAAGCAACTGCTGAAGGTGAAAGGCGAGAAGCGTGAACAGCTGTTTGAGAAACTGGCGCGCGAGATCTCGACCGACCCGAGCGTACAGGACAACGGTGGCGAACTGGGATGGATCACGCCGTTCCGCTACGTCTATAGTTTTGAGGACGCGGTATATAATACCAAGGTGGGTGCTGTGACGCCTATCTTCCGCACCGTATATGGCTATCATATCGCCTTGGTGGAAGAGGAGCGTGACCACGAGGAGGTACATGCCGCCCATATCATGAAGATGGTGCCGCGTGGCAACGACTCGCTCAAGGCCGTAATGAAGGTGCAGATCGACTCGATCTACGCGTTGCTGCAGGGCGGTGCCGACTTTGAGGAGACGGCCCGTCAGCTGTCTGACGACAAGGGTTCGGCCGCTCGCGGCGGTGACCTGGGATGGTTCGGCCACGGCATGATGGTACGTCCGTTTGAGGACGCTGCCTACGCCATGCAGCCCGGCCAGGTGGGTGAGCCGTTCACCAGCGACTTCGGTTGGCACATCATCAAGCTCTACGACCGTCGTGGCATCCTGCCGCTCGACAGCATCCGTGGTCAGGTACAACGCAACGTGCAGCGCGACGAGCGCATGAAGGAGACCGACAAAGCCTTTATCCGCAAGACTCGCGCCGAGTACAACCTGCCGGCCAACATGAGCGATGAGGAGGTCAAGGCTTACGCCGACAGCCACCTGGAAGAGAAATACCCCGAGTTTGCCAACCTGGTTCGCGAGTACCACGACGGTATCTTGCTGTTTGAGGTATCGCTGCGCGAGGTATGGGACAAAGCCAGCAAGGACACGGCCGGTCTGGAGCAGTACTTCCAGGCACACCGCGACAAATACACCTGGGATGCGCCGCGCTACAAAGGCTATATCGTCTATTGCAAGGACAAGAGCACGATGCGCGCTATGAAGTCGATCATCCGCAGCAATCCGGACTCGATTGACAGCTATATCAACCAGCGTATCAACGTGGACGGTCAAACCTTCACAAAGTACAACCATGGTCTTTGGACCAAGGGACAGAACAAGGTGGTGGATCGTCTGGGCTTCAAGGACAAGAAGGCACCTAAGGCAGAGACCGAGGAGTGGCCCTACGTCTTCAGCACTGGTAAGATCCAGAAAGCCCCGCTCCACTACACCGACGAGCGCGGACGCGTGACCACCGACTACCAGGACTACCTGGAAGCACTTTGGATCCAGGAACTTCGCAAGAAATACGAGGTGAAGGTCAACCAGGACGTGTTTGAGGAGTTGAAAGGTGAAAAATAAGGGTTACAGGTTACGGGTTACAGGTTACGGGTTATAGGTTATAGGTGATTGTGAAAAAGCGTGAGTGGTACATATGGGGAGTGGTGGTCGTGCTGGTAGCATTGGCCTACGTAGCTGCGCATGTGTGGATAATCCGCACGGACGTGACCGACGATCGGCACTACACGCTCAACCGGCAGACCAAGCAGCTGTTGCACGACCTGGACAAGCCGATTGAGGTGACGATCTACCTGGACGGAGACCTGAATGCCGGTTTCCGCAAGCTACGTGCTGCCACCGAGGAGACGCTGGACGAGTTTCGCGTCTATGCCGACGTCCATCGCCGCAGCTATGATCCGGACAAGGACAAGTTGCCGGACGGCTTGCAACCTACCATCGTACACGAGCGAGAGCATAACGGCAAGACGGCTCAAACGCCCGTATATCCCTACGCCAAGATATCCTACGACGGTCGTTACAAGGTCGTGCACCTGCTGAGCAACAACCGCCAGTTGTCGGGCGAGGAGAACCTGAACATGAGCGTGGAGAACCTGGAGTACACCCTGATGGAAGCCATCCACGAACTAACACGTCGGGAGACCCCCCGCGTAGCCTTCATCGAGGGTCATCAGGAGTTGCCCGAACCCAACGTGGCCGACATGGTAGAGATGCTGAAGCATCATTTTCAGGTAGATCGCGGACGCATCGGGCAGGATCCGGAGGAACTGCTGGCCTATCGCGCGCTAATCATTGCCGACCCGCAGACGCCCTTCACGGAGGAAGACAAATACTGTCTGGACCAATACCTGATGTATGGTGGACGGATACTATGGGTGCTCAACGGTGTGCAGTTCTCCGACAAGGTGCTGAGCGAGAGCGGCTTTACGCCCGTCATTCCGCTGGACCTGCACCTCTCGGACATGCTCTTCCGCTACGGCATACGTATCCAGCCGGCCTTGCTGCAGGACGTACAGTGCCTGCCCATACCGGTCAACGTATCGCAAGACCCCCAGCAGACCAACCTGCAGCCCATGCCGTGGTACTACGCGCCGCTGCTGCTCACCTCGCAGGAGTCGCCCGTCACGAAGAACGTGACGCAGGTGTCGTGCTCGTTTGCCTCGCCTATCGAGGCTGTGGGAGGCGAAGACGGCATCCGCAAGGAGATCCTGCTGGCCACCTCGACGGCCAGCCGCGTCATACCGACGCCGGCCGAAGTGGACCTGGGTGACATGAATCCGGACATGGAGACCTTCCGCTACCAGTATATCCCCGTAGCGGTAGCCCTGCAGGGCGAGTTTCCATCTATCTTTGCCCACCGTATACGTCCGGACAGCATCCATACCCGCCTGGAGCAACGCGAGACGAGTATCGACACTCGTCAGATAGTCGTTGCCTCGGGTAGCATCATCCGCAACGAGGTGGAGAAAGGACAAGTGCTGCCGGCGGGCTACGACCGCTACTCGGGTATGCAGTTCGGCAACCGCGACTTCCTGACCAATGCCGTGCTCTACCTGGCCGACAGCGAAGGACTGATCGCCCTGCGCCAGAAGAAAGTGGACCTGCACCTGCTGAATCAGAAACGCTCGTATCAGCAGCGCACAGCCATACAACTGGTCAGCACCATAGCTCCTATTGCCCTATTGGCGCTGGTAGGACTGACGGTGGTGATCATCCGAAAACGTAAATATGCACATAAAACAAGATAAAACAAAACGATGAACTGGAGATTGATAACAATGGTGATAGCATGCAGCTTGGCTAGTATGCTTTGGGCAGACGAACCGGAACAAGTAGTAGCCGACACCACGGCGGTGGACACCATACCCGTGCCCGATTTACCCCGCTATCGGCTGGATCTGATCATGCCCTTCCATGTTGGCAATAGTGCCCCTTCTGCACAGGAAGAGCGTTTGAATGAGTTCTATCGCGGCGTGATCATGGCGCTCCATGAGACACCGCAGCAGGACTCTATCTTCGTGGAGCTGTATGTCCACAATAGCAAACGCGACACGGTAGCAATAGCTGCCCTGCTGCGCGACAGTACCCTGGAGAAAACCAACGGTATTATCGGTCCGTTCTATCCGGAACAGATCGCGCTGCTCAGTCCGTGGATTCGCGAGCACAAGGTGCCCACCATCCTGCCCGTCACCAGCGACGAGTATTACCTGAGCGACAATCCCTACCTGATGCAGTACAACACGACGCCTGAGCAGGAGCGTAAGGCCGTTATTGAGTATTTCCTCTCGTCCGACCAACGCCTCCACTGCGTCTTCATCGAAGACTCGGTCATGGACGCCAGCAGCCGCCTGATGCGCAATGCTATTCGCGAGAACGGCATCAGCAACAGCGCTATCACCAGCCAGGCCGTACTCCACGACTCGCTGCTGTATGCCCTGCGCGCCAACGCCGAGAATATCATCTTCTTCCCTACCACTAAGTTTCAGCGCAACCGCGCCTACATGGCTAAGATCCAAGCCCTATATCCCGAGCACAAGATGGCTGTCCATGGCGTATTCTCCTGGCTGAAAGAGCAGATCAACGTACCGCTGATCTACACCTCGACCTTCGTGACCGAGCAAGAACTCGACATGACGGAGTACGATGCCGTATGGAAGAAATACTTCAAGATGCAGCACGCCGTATCCTACCCGCGTTACGACCTGCTGGGCTTCGACATCACGCGCAAGATGATTGGCCTGTTGACCAACAAACGTTACCCCGGTGCGCAGTCGGACATCGACTTTGAGCCCTATACCGAGGGTGGCGCACAAGTAAACGCACATATCGAGGTACTCCGTGCAGAATAACCGGAGGAGTGAAGGAGTAAAGGAGTGGAGGAGTAAAGGAGTGAAGGAGTGAAGAATGGAAAGTACATAGTGGTGCTGGCGATGTGCATCGCACTGAGTGCACCAGCATGGGCGCAACCCAGGCTGCGTGCACCGGAGATGTATCTGGGAGTGCAAGGTGGCGTGACAGCCTCTACGGTGCTCTTCTCGCCTACGGTCAGCAACATGTCCAACCCGTTCACCAACGGCGTCACGCTGGGCGGCAATGCCGGCGTGGTGTTTCGCTATGCCGGACATAAGGTATGCGGACTGCAAGTGGAACTCAACTACATGCACCGCGGATGGCGTGAGCACACCGACACCGCTACCTATCAGCGCAACCTCCACTACCTGGAGTTGCCCTTCCTCATGCACCTCTACTTCGGCAAACAGGCCGTACGCGGCTTTGTCAACCTGGGTCCGCAGATTGGTGTCTGCCTGGCTGACACGGCCAGCGGCCCTCGCATCAGCGGTACCGCAGCCCATCAATACAACTCGATTGAGAGCCGCTTCGATTGGGGACTGGCCGGCGGTCTGGGTATGTATGTCCGGACGCGCAACGCCGGTGTCTATCAGTTGGAGCTGCGCGCCAACTACAGCCTTGGCAGCGTGTTCCACACCAGCCCTACCGACCATTTCTCGCTGGCCAACCCGCTGGATGTCAGCCTGAACCTGGGATGGCTTTGGCCGCTGAACAAGCCCAAACAAGTAAAATTTGAGAATTGAACAAAACACATACGATAATGAAAACAAATTATGAAGTGCGCTATGCGTCGAACCCGACGGATGCCAAGCAGTACGACACCACTCGACTGCGTCAAGATTTCCTGATTGAGAAACTCTTCGCTCAGGACGAAGTAAACATGGTCTATTCGATGTACGACCGTATGATTGTGGGCGGTGCGATGCCCGTCAAGGAGCAACTCTTGCTAGAGGCAATCGACCCTCTGCGTGCGCCCTACTTCCTGACCCGCCGCGAGATAGGTATCTTCAACGTAGGCGGCAAGGGCCGCGTGATAGCCGGCGACGAGGTATTCGAACTCGACTACAAGGAAGCCCTGTATCTGGGTCGCGGTGACCGCGAAGTGAAGTTCGAGTCGCTGGATGCCAACCATCCTGCCCTCTTCTACTTCAACTCCACCACCGCACACTGCGCTTATCCGAACAAG
>Ga0247611_10004778_pt1 | contig 18478 bp, 10 predicted proteins | sample 177DNAGHGhighgp2_FD_192422 | JGI IMG/M metagenome (GOLD analysis project Ga0247611, IMG submission 192422) | Sheep rumen microbial communities from Palmerston North, Manawatu-Wanganui, New Zealand - 1770 DNA GHGhigh gp2 | ecosystem: Host-associated > Mammals > Digestive system > Stomach > Rumen... | reverse complement strand
AGATCACGGAAGCGGCAGGGACGGAGGAAGGCCAGCATCTGGAGCTGGAGTACGGACGGAACAAGGCTAAGATAACGGACGATCAGGACCGGGTGACGGTCTACCACATGGACAATCTGGGGCAGGCGGTATCGGTGACCGATCCGGATGGTCGCGCGGTATATGCCGCCTACAATACGGCGTCCCAGACGGTGACACAGTTGTCCGCTGTGTCCAAGGTGCAGGATCCGGTGGGGAATCCTTTAAAGAATCATGGATTCGAGGAATCCACGTATCCCTCCTCATGGACGCGGAGCCATACGAACTATATAACCAACGACGCCAGCCGCCGGCACACCGGCGCATACAGCTGCAAGATCACGACGGGGACGCAGGACCGCGTGCTGTCTCAGACGGTCAGCGTCAAAAACGGAGAGATATATACGCTTTCCGCCTATTTCAGCGGGACGCTGAACACGGCGTACATGCAGGTAACGAACGGGAACACAACAGAGCAGACGCCGGCGATCCAGGCGGGTGGCACAGGCTGGAACCGGGAGAGTCTCACGTTCAGGGCCGCGTCGAGCTCGATCACGGTAGCGATCGTGGTGCCTGCGGGGATCGGAGACGTATACGTGGACTCCATCCAGCTGGAATTAGGCGAGGTCCCGCACCGATACAACGTGATCATGAACAGCGACTTTACCAACGGGACCAGCAATTACACGCTGAACTATGGGGCCAATTGTGCTGTGGTGAACGTGGCCAACGCGAAATACGCTGGAGCCAGGGATACCCACCCGTCCATGCTGGACGACAACGTATACGAGATGAACGGGAACCTGCAGGCGATCAAGATCCGGCAGCAATACCTGAGCGGCAGTGCGGGAGACACCTATACATTCGGCTGCTGGGCGGCCTCGAACAGCACGCCGCTGAGCAGCCAGCTGGCGTATTATGGCTCCTCAGGCAGCAACCACATGGTGGAATACGGCATTAAGCGGATGACGCTGCAGTTTCTGGACAGCAGCGACACGGTGCTGTGCTCCGGGTCGGTATACTTTGCGGCGGACACGGATGAGTGGCAGTTCGCCAGCGGGACGGTGACCGCCACGACTTCATATGCTCGTATGGAGTTAGTCATTGAATATACCCGCACGGTGAACGTTATGTACATCGACGGCGTTCAGCTGTACAAGGAGCAGTTCTCCCAAGGGTATGAATATGACTCGTCAGGCAACCTGATCGCCACCGCGTCCCTGATCGGGCAAACCAACAGCTTCGAGTATGACAGCAGCAACAACGTGACGGAAAGCACGGACGCCCGGGGGAACACCACGACCTACACCTACGACACCCACCACAACCTGCTGACAGCCACCTCCCCGGAGGGTGTGGTCACGACGAACACCTACGACAGCAAGGGCCTGGTGACGGAGACGACGGTGGGGAACAGCACAGACTATATCCGCTCCAGCCGTGGATACGACAGCAACGGTCTGACGACTACGGTGACGGATGCACGAGGGAAGAGCGTCACCTATGAATATGATCCGGATACCCGGCAGCAGACCACGATCACGGACCCGAAGAACAACACCAGCACCTATACATACGGAAACGCAGCCGCCATGCGGCGACTGACGTCCCTGTCCAGCGCAGACACGGGGACGGTAGCGTATGGCTACGATACCTACGGAAAGCTGACGGACGTGACGCGGGGGAGCACGGTCTATGGCCTGGTATATGACAGCTGGAGCCGGGTGCTGCAGACGAAGGTGGGCAGCACGGCCCTGGTCACCAACACATACGACGCACATGATCGCCTGGACACGGTGACATACGCCAACGCGTTCTCCGTGAAGTACGAATACGACGACATGGACCGGGTCAAGGTGATCTGGATCAAGCGGGCGGGGGAGAACGAATACTCCCTGGCCTTCCAGTATCTGTACAACGGAGACGGGACGCTGTACGAGCGGCGGGACTACCAGACCATGCGCTCGGTGGTCTATGACTACGACCACGCCGGCCGGTGTGTCAAGGCGACGGAACGGTACTTCACGGAAGAAGACGGATTCGCCCGGTACACTTCTACCCGGTATGGTTTCCGGTACGAATACGACTTGAACAACAACCTGAGCAAACTGATCCACCAAGTAGCGGGCGTCACCTGGGAGACAATCTATACCTACGACGACGACAACCGGCCGGAGGAAGTGACCTTCGCCAGCGGTAAGAAGCTGACGAACGTATACGACGGCATGAGCCGACTGACCTCCCGTACCCTGGACCTGGGGACAGGGTATGCGACGACGCTGACGTACCATCCGGGGGCCAACGGCTCGCAGACAGCCCTGCTGGCCACGTACCAGAACGGCAGCGACACGGCCTACGCCTACGCTTACGACGACAGCGGGAACATAACCTCGATCACCCGGGGGAGTATTTCGGTCACGTACCAGTACAACGGTGCAAACGAGCTGATCCGGGAGAACAACGGGTTCACCAACCAGACGGTGACCTACGAATACGACAGCTGGGGCAACGTTCAGAACAAGAAGATCTACGCCTACACCACGGCGGAGACCCCGGCCAACCCCACAGACACGATCACCTATGGGTACTCCACCGGGGAGTGGAAGGACCAGCTGACCAGCTACGACGGGCAGCCGATCGTCTACGACGGCAGCATGGGCAACCCCACGGAGTATTTGGGCAAGCAGCTGACCTGGGACGGTAAGGAGCTGACGGGGGTCGTCGGCACAGCCAGCTACACCTACGATATGAACGGGCTGCGCACCACGAAGATAGTCAACAATGTCACCACCGACTACTTCTACAACAACACGGTGCTCATGGGCTTGACCGACAGCGACAGCAACACGCTGCTGTTCAGCTACGACGCCGCTGGACTGATCCAGGCGGTGAACTTCAACGGGACATATTACTACTACCTGCGAAACGGCCAGGGCGACATTGTCAAGCTCATTGACGGCAGCGGGAATACCGTAGTAGAATATGCGTATGACAGCTGGGGCAAGCCCCTGAGCTGCACCGGCACTTTGGCAACTTCATTGGGCGTACTGAACCCCTTCCGCTACCGGGGCTACGTCTACGACGAGGAAACTCAGTGGTACTATCTCAAGTCCCGGTATTACGATCCCGAGACCTGCCGATTTATCTCCGCGGATGTGCTCTTGTCAACTGGTCAGGGCGTACTGGGTCATAACTGCTATGCTTATTGTGATAACAGCCCTGTTAATCGAATAGATTATGATGGACACTCTTGGAGCGACGTATGGGAGATCATAGAGGTATTTCTTACTGAGACACAAAAGACTTTAGCATCGCAATCTAGCGCATATGCTGCATGTGGTAGTGTTGCATTAGCAGATGGGCCTTTTCCGTACGGCGATGCTGTGGGCGCTGTGGGTGCAGCTTTTCTGTTCATAGGGGCCATTGGATATAGTATATATCAGACAGCGCGAGCGCGTCCAATATCTGCCGCCAAGGCTGAGAAAAAAGAAATAGATATAGAAATAGCTCCCTTATTGCCATCATCAACAGTTATTTATAGATATGGTGGGGCAAATCCAGGAAATCTGACACCTAGAGCAAAAGATAGGTATACCGGATTATCTTTTTCTACAGTACCGATGCATGGTGCTGCTATGACTACAATTGAGGCGTTAAAATCGGCTGGATTAGTATATGCCGTCCGCGATGGAGCAACCCATGTTAGCGTAAGGCCAATCGGTGGAACCATGGATGACTGGATAAAGGAAGGCCCGAATTCTATTTGGACTCAAGCTATAAAATCTGTGGTTACAAAATATTAGGAGGCTGAACACAATGATTGATATTGATTATACAATGTCCCTGCTTGATTGGAATAAAAGCGTAGATGATCAGACTGAAGGGATCAAAATGGCAGAACAAATTGAAAGCATCAATGTGTTTCTGCAGCCTTGTAACAAACTGTACAATAAAAATGTTTGGGATAACTGCGCTAAAATCTTATCAAAGAGAACGGATGATGAATTATCGCCATATTTGATCAGTCTGTTGGAATGGTTGCAAGACATGAATTGGCCAGGCGCATTTTGTATACTCGGCAGGTTGCAAAAATATGGGGATGATATCTCATATGACTTGGCTTTTAATACTTGTCTCAAATATGCTCGAGCACTGGAAGATGAGGTTTGGGAGCGTAATTTGTTAACTTTGAACGCGTCGAGGAGGCGGCTTGAAGCCACTGAAAAAGAGGGGTAAAAGCCAGGGAAAGGCGGGTTTTAGGCAGATAAATGGATGAAAACTGTGCTGGAATCGGACACCTAAATGGTCATCGCCTTGTTAACCAAGACCTTGGCATATGAGTTCCTATACAACAAAAAGGGGGACCTGTACGCCCTGCGGAACCGGAAGACGAACCGGGTGAGCTTCTTCGAGTACGACTATGCCGGTCGGTGCATGGCCTGCACGGAACGGACGTTCACGGTATCCGGCGGTCAGGTGGTGCTGGGCAGCGTGGTGTCCGGGTACCAGTACGAATACGATCCCAACAACAACCTGACGAAGCTGACTTGCAACGCAGCCGGCGGCAGCTGGGAGACGATCTACACCTACGACAAGAACAACCGTACCGTAACGGCCACTTTCGCCAACGAGAAGGTGCTGACGGTGACCTACGACGCCATTGGCCGGGTCACGAAACGGCGGCTGGGGCTTACCAGCAACTACGATACCGACCTGACCTACGTGCCGGGACACGACGGCTCTTAGACGGCGCTGCTGTCCACCTACCAGAACGGCAGCGACGACGCCTATGAATACGCCTACGACGACAACGGGAACATAACCTCCATCACCCGGGGGACGACCTCCGTCACCTACCAATACAACGGCGCCAATGAGCTGATCCGGGAGAACAACCAGTTCACCAACCAGACAGTGATCTAATCTTATACCGAATGGGGCCATGCATGAGCATGGCCTCTTTTCATTTTTGTGAGCCAATCAGAACAAGTCAACATGATATAAAAAAACTTGTCATGAACATGAAGATTTTTGCCGAATGAAAACATCATATAAAACAGGACAGAAAAGGAGGTATAATTATGGCGATCTGTCATGTATGTAAGGGTAAATGCTACTGTACTGTTTATGGAGGAACTGGATTACTAACGATCAACCCACACCCCTCACCTGCCTATGTTCGAACCGCAGGCGACGGAAAGTCAAAATGCTATGCCTGTAATGGGACCGGAAAATGCTGCCAGTGCAACGGAACTGGGCGAGTCTAGCTTTCGTGGATGTCCAAAAGGGCACCACAGAAAACGAAATGCTTGACAGCTAAGTTAGATAATAGGCGAGGAAAAATAATGAAGATTTTTATTAGTTGGTCAGGAAATAAAAGTCACCAAGTAGCATTACTTTTTAGAGAGTGGTTACCATCAGTAATTCAATCAGTTGTTCCTTATGTATCTTCAGAGGATATTGATAAAGGTGCGCGTTGGAGTACAGACATTGCCAAAGAATTGGAAGACTCAACTTTTGGAATACTATGCGTGACGAAGGAGAACCTGAATGCACCATGGCTCTCTTTTGAGGCTGGAGCTCTTTCAAAAACGATGGACAAGTCTTTCGTGACTCCCTTTCTTTTCGACATCAAACGGTCAGAAGTCAATGGCCCTATCCTGCAATTTCAATCAACAATTTTTGAAAAAGAAGATATTAAGAAACTCCTTTCAACAATTAATAAGGCATGCGGAGATGAAGGATTATCAGAAATCATGTTGGAAAAAGCATTTGAAGTTTGGTATCCTTCATAGGCAGAGGATCTAAACGGTATTCATGATATAAGTGATAAGGACGAACAAACTGGCGAACCAGATAGCGAAACCCATATGTCCTTGATTATCGAAGAATTGCTTGAACTATCAAGAGACAATCAAAAGCTTCTTCGCAATCCGGATACGAAATTGAACGAGAATATAGAAAGCATAAAGCAGAAATTAGATTACACACTATCTTTGTTTGAGAGAAACTTTGAAATGGAGGAGCGCAAAATTGCTCGACGAAACAAAGCCTTATATTTTGATGAGCTTCTTCATGGAGTGTTACCGGATTGCAATAAGCAGTATGCATTTCTGATTCTTTTAAGCTTAGTTCAAGATGATTTCCCTTGGGTCTATAATATGGGAAAAGAGTTGATAGACATCTTTAACTCTAGAATTAATACTTCCAAAAAGATAACTGCCATAAACGACTTTCGGCGTCTTATGATGTTCAGCTTTGACCATCCTGCAATGAGGGAGAGCATTAGCAGGAGAAAAGATTCAGCAATACTGCTTAAGGAAGTCCCATACGCATTATCGGACATCCTTTATACAATGGAGAAAGAATTGGCATAAAGCAATCCATGTAGTTTTTTGATAAAAACATAGAAGCTATGCTGACTGGAAAAACAGGGAGAGTGGAGGAAAAGCTGAATTGTGACGTATGATTCTTTCGTTTCGATTTTCTATACAGCACTATTCGTTTTGCCTGGGTATGTTATAACTTCCGTGGTGAATTCATTTAACCCTCAGGCAAGATTTAACGAGTCAAAATTTTTTCTGAGGTGTTTGCTGTATAGCCTTGTAAATCTTGGAGTTTGGTGTTGGGCGTATAACATTGTGCTTGAAAAAACAGTGTTGAGAAGCAACCTTCAGTGGTTGCTTCTCGCAGCCGTAACATTAGTGGGGGCCACAATACTTGGCCTAATTATAGGGGTTATCAAGCAGAAAACACTTCTAAGCAGATTATTGAATTGTTTAGGGATATCGACTATCCATCCAACGGCATTAGCGTGGGACTACTTTTTTTCAAAACAGGAAAGCTACTATATGATCGTTAAAATGGATGATGACAAGACCGTTAGGGGCTGGTATTCAAGCAATTCGTTCGCTTCATCGGACCCAGATAACCATGATTTATATATTGAACAATGCTATGGAGAAGGTTGGTCAGAAGATCCACAGAGCAGAGGGATATATATCCCAGGTGATCAGATAAAGTATATTGAGTTTAAGGGAGGTGAAACAGAAGATGGAGAAAAAAAGAAAAGAAAGGACAACCCGAAATGATGGGTATCAACCCATGGCGCGTGATACATACGGTTATCAGCCCCATCCGGCGACACATGGATACAGACCTAAGCCGGGCAAAAAACCAAAACCACCAACCACGGATACAAATGTAACGAAAGAGAATAAATAGGTTTCCATAGAATGGGATTCTCGACCATGCTCACAGCCGCCGAAACTCGGCGGCTGTGAGCATGGTCTGTTTTAGTTTCGATCACGAGGCGGGTAAGGATCATTTCCGTGACTGTCTTTTTGCTGAATTCGTCCGTCTTTTCCGTGAATGACGAGTTCACTTCCGGCATTTCGACTCAATTCGCGACCGATCTTCACTGCATCTTCTTTCCGTTCGGTATGAGCACTTGCTCTCTCCGCACCGTTGCGTTTTACATCCCATCCTCCACGAGTCGTGTTGGGAACAATATGATGTTCATTTTTAGGCATTAGTATTCTCCTTTCAATATAATCCATTATATGGAGCCCATCTGATCTCCATCAATATGACATTCCAGCAAAAGAATAATCCACGCTTTTTTGCATCCAAACTCATAATGCAATTTGAACAGAAAATGAAGAAAGAAGCGAAGTTAAATTGTCTCAATAATAAAAGGAAAAGTACATACCATCTATAACAGGCGAGCGTCTGATTTCCTGAGGCAGACGATACTAACCACCCATGGTGTATAAGTCATGCTTTGGAGGAGAGATCCAAAAAGAAAAAGGAGGGAGACATATGCTTGCGTTTGATGGGACCAATAGGGACGAGTTGGGAAAATGGCTGTTCTATAGCCACATCCAGGATGCGATGGTGAAATCATTTGAACTGGTCAAGAAAAGGGATGTTTTACACATTTCTGCGTTTCATCCGGTGTTCGATGAATCAGTGATTCTATTGCTGACCGGAGCCAGGGTCATCTTTTCGAGTGGGGGACAAAACAGAGAAAAAAGGGAGGTGATTTTGTCAGCAACGATTATTCAAACTCTTCCATTGCGATTCAATGAAAAAGATTTTGAAATAGATGCTGGGATTCTGCTGCTGTTTGAAATGACTTCGGGCAGGATGATCCTTGTGGCGGCTGAAAAAGCATATGTGGATACAGGAAAGCACACAGAAAAGAGGGGTACAACATGCCTTTGTAAGTTGATGAAACACAATTGTCAATGGAAGGAGAGGCGGAAAAGCAAAAAAAGGAAAAAAGATGAAGAATAATCCATTGCTGAATTGTCAAATAATTTGAGGTAATCTCAAATCATTTTTATGGAGGAAAGAAAGATGAAAAGAAAAATGATTGTATTGGCTGCTGCGCTGCTTTTGCTTGTATTAATTGCATTGCCTATCTCTGAAGCGCGAGCTGCTGTCATGAATGCAGGAGGGTATTCTTTTTTGAGCCCATCTGGAAAATCGGTGAGCTTCGGGGGAAGCACATCTTCGGGAGGTGATGAGGATGAGATACGAGTGACTGTTATCCTATATGAAAAAAGATCCGGCAGTTGGTATGAGATTGCAAGAGTTTCAAAAACAGACTATGATACTGACTACGTAGAAAAATCAACAACTGTTTCTGTTGCAGGCGGGCATTACTATAAAGTGACCTCTTCTCACTACACAAGGACCGGTACGGTGACAAGTACCTCTTCAGGATCTACTTCTGAATACTGGATTCCCGCATAAAAGCAAATAAGGAAGCGAAAATAGTGCCCCCCCGACGCTGTCGGGGGGACACTTTTTTATCTACCTTCTCCGGTTACTCTCCTCGGTTTTCCAATACAATGGCGGGGTTTCAAAATGAAAAACAAAGCAGGGGAAGACCTCCTATTTATTTAGTTTACATAGTGCAATTTCTCAATTGAAGAGATCAATTCAGATTCCTCAAGAGTGCGGCTTGTAATTGTAATCATAAATGACTCAGCATATCCATTTATAACGACAGTTCCATCGTTCGCGGTCATTGAGAACAGTTTAAACTCACCGTCAGTTGCTATTGTAAGAACAATTCCATTGACATCGTCACGAGATGTCCAAAGCGTATCCAACCCACCGATTCTTTGAATAACTGAATAGCTTCTACCATCAGATGCTTCGTATCGAGAACGGATGGTAAGCACCTTTTCTTCCATAATGCTATACTTAAATGAACTCAGAGTGTCATCCGCAATTAATACTGGAAGCCCAGTCTTCTTTGAAAGCTCTTCTGGAGTATCTATGTCGTCTGGTATGGAGGACAAATCCATAATAAAATCGTTTGTTGTCGGAGCAATATTGCTTACTCCGAAGACCCCATCCACGAAATCAATGACAAGTGAGTAGATTTCTTCGGCAAATGCCTTACCAGGCACAGTCAGTGTCATGAACAGCACGAGCAACAAGCAGAATACGCTAAGAACAACCGTCCTTCGGAAGGAAGGTACGAACGAAGCATCGCACAATGCTTCGGTTAAGGTGCGTTTCTTCTGAGTTGCAGGGACATATTCCATGCCCAGTTCTTTTTTGACTTCGGAAATGACCTGAGGCCCGGTTTTGCGTGGGCGTTGGGCAAGGATGGTGCGAAGCTCTTTCTTTGTCAGCAATGGGGCATGCATATCAAAATAAGGATGGTCCAAGGCAATCCTTTCGATCCTTTTTCTTTCAAATGTCGTTAATCCCCAGTGCATCCGGTTCTCCTATTCAATCAACAACAAGATATTCAAGTGTTTGAACATGCTGGGCGCTTTATCGCGCAGCTCCTTTCTCATGCGTGCAAATCGCAACGAGAGAGCCTTTTCGGTTATTCCCAACTCCAATGCCAACTTCTTTGAAGGCACATCATCCACATAATGCGCGATAAAGACCTTTCGCATTTTCGGATCAAATCGTCGCAGATGCTTTTCCAACGAGGTGACCCACTCAAAGTAATCATATTCTGACCCGATGTCATAATTGTCCATATCAAATACGACTTGCTCCATATCAACGGGAACGGAGCGAGAGTGCTTTTTGACGTAGTTGATAGCGGCACGTCGGAGACAGACGGCGATATAGGCACCGTAGTCCTTAACATCAGTGAGCTCTTGTTCTTTCTTACACAAAATGACAGCGACATCATGCAAGATATCTTCTCCAATAGATGACGGATTATTGGTAAATCGAGAGCAAATCAACACAGATGCTTTGACGAGTGCATCATAATTCTGCGAGAAGTAATCCACGATTGAACGTGCCATTGATACCCCTGTGCTCTATGAATCTACCATTCACTTGTATTGACAATACAGCGAGGAGATATTCTTCATAGAGGATCAAAAGATTTTTAAATATTATACCAATAATCATATTATTCGACAACACTTTACACATATAGCAATATACAACTAATTTAAATGGTATTTTAGTTTCGATGTTTCTGTATATTACAGCCAAGCTAAACGATAAACTAATTACAAAAAGGTGGCTGTAATATGGATGTTAATAGCAAGCTAAATAAGCTGATGACAGAACGAGGCTGGACGAGGTATAAGCTCGCCAAGGAGTGTGGTTTGTCTGAATCCACCTTGGCAAATGTCTTTTCACGCAATACGATGCCCTCTCTTGCAACATTAGAAACGATTTGTCTGGGGTTCAAAATATCGCTTTCACAGTTTTTTGCTGAAGATGAGATGATTGAATGCACCCCGGAATTGAAAGATTTATTTGAGGCATGGCGATATCTTACACCTGATCAGAAGGAAGCCGTGCTGGCTGTTATGAAAGCGATGAGGAACCAGTAAAATTATCACTGGGCGTTTTTCTTGGGAAGACACATACTGACATATAAATTGATAATATATCCGTGACAAAACATAAAGTTTTTTCCCTGCCATCATGGCAGGGTTCGTTTTTATATGACCTTTCTTTTCAAGAAAGGTATGGATGAAGAGAATGGAACTGTATGTAAAAATATGACAATGAACATATATTACTATTTTTTGATATAAAGAAGAAAAAGAAAGCTGAGGATTGTCAAAAAAGATAGATAGATTTGTTGAACGCAAATGATAAGGAAGTAATGCATTCTATCATGTAGGCAGAAACTTATGAAACAAAATACTATTTGAAAAATGTTTTAGGAATACCAATCTATACAGGTTAGCCATTGCTGTTCGCTATCTTCGTAGCATGTTGACTGAATACAAGTCGTGAAAAGGGAGGAAACGATATGAAGCGTTTTGTTCGATATATAAGTCTTATCCTAGCAATATTGCTATTAGTCTCCATAATCCCTTTGAAAGCGGTCGCAGACGAGATGACGCCATATGATTCCGTAGAGAATCCAGAAGACGGCGTTGTGATCTATCATAATAAGGATGGTAGCTATACCATGGTCGTCGGTGTAGCTGCTGACGGAGAAAAGACGCGTGGGGCCAAAGGCTCCAGCGCAACGAGTGCAAAAGAGGTTCAAGTACAGATAGAAAAACAGTTTCAGGAAGGCTCACCGCTGGCTACACTTGAATATGCCGGCGGTAGCCTTTCGTTTTTTCCTATTCTTCCGAAAGTCACAGATAATATGTTATCGGGCGAGCAGCCTTTGGAAACGGAAGAAACAGGCTCGATGAATACAGCCAGCGGCGAGTTAGACCTGTTCCCCTGCTCGGATGCTGATGTAGCTGACGCGACGGGCGCTGATGCTGCAAGCGAGGAAACAGTCAATGAAAGTATTTCCAGCAATAAGGCAGAGGATGAGGGGTACCAGCTTTCGGATACCGTGAAAGAGCCGGATCCCGCCTCCATTTCAGAGCAAAACTCTATCCAGGAAACAGATGCACATACTGCTGAGGACACGAGCGCATCGGATAGTGACGATAACGAAGCCTCTGACACGCAGGATGAGGCAAAGATCGTATACTTTGTCATCCCACGGGATAAAGAGGGAAACCCGTTGCCGTTAGCAGAAATGACCGTCTTTGCAAATACTGATGAAACAGAGCTCGTGTTTCCAGAGCATCTCGAGGCGCTTGATTCAGAAGGGGTGCGCAAAAGCGTTCTCATTGCGGAATGGAAGGTTTACAGGGGCACTTACGGAGATGAACAGAGGGAATGGGTATTCTTTCCAAGTATTGACGCACAAAAAGAGCTTTTGACACCTGCGCTTTTAGAAGTGATTGACAGAGATGCTTTTTCTGCGCTGCCGCATGTGGTCGTTCGTTGGAGCGAGGATGGCCCATCGGCCACAGAATCGGAAGAAGATCATGCTGTTTCAGATCAGCTTGAGGACGCCGGGGCATCGGATACAGAAGTAGACGATTCGGGGGATACGGATCCAACAGTACAAGAAATCAATACAGGCGCAGCTTCTGATTCGGGGGCTGATGCAGATATGACCGGGAATGATCCGCAACTGAGCGCAAACGAAGTCGATTCGGAGCTTCCGGAGACTTCCCAGTCAGATGAAACGACCAAGACAACTCTGGAGACGGAACCTGAAGAGGGTACTATTCAAGCTGAAGCGCCGCAATTGGATTTCGATGAAATCGATCAGGAGGACCCGGATATTGCACCATTAGGCAAATCCGAAGATGAAGCACCTGAGACAAAGCAGGAAAAAGACGTTTCGATAAGTGAAGACCAGCCAACGGACGCAGACGAAAGCGACCCGAAAGAAAATGCAGACGATTCATCCATAACAGAGCTGTATACGGATGTGTCTTATTCCGTATCCCGCAGTATCCCGGGGATCCAGGTCCTCTCATCTCGAAAGAAAGCTGGCTTCGTTTCAGATCCTTGGCGCGGCGGGACTGTTTCGGAAGGCGGTGACAACGATCCCGGACCGACTGTGATCAGAGGTGAACCGCAAGGCTCAGATTCCATCGTTTACAAGGATCTGTTCGGAGAGGGAGTAGACCTATGCTTGTATACGACGGCGACAGGCATAAAAGAAGTGGTGCGAATAGGCGCCTATACGCCCGACGCTGTTTATAGATACACTCTGCGAATGGACGGGTTGACGCCAGTACAGAAGGGCCAGGAGATCGCCCTCTATATGGACAACGTTCAAGTGGGCCGGATACAGGCTCCGTATATGACGGATGAAGCAGGGGCCTACTCCTCTGATATATCCGTTTCCCTTTACGGAAAAGGAGACGGCGTATTTGAACTGGTATATGTACCAGATGACGGCTGGCTGGCGTCTGAATCAAGGGCGTATCCTATAAAGCTGGATCCTACGATCGAGTTTACCGGGTCGACAACGCTTCATATGGAGGATAACTATGTCTCCAGAGGTGAACCATCCCGCAATTTCACATACAATGCAACGGAGGTCCTTGCGGGCGGGGTGAATACCGCGTATATCCGTCCGGTGTACGTGGATGCTTTGAGCACCACCAGTCCTGTTCTGATAAAATCGGCGGCGCTGAACTTGTATTGTAAAAAAGGCAGCGGTACGTTGCGACTACATCAGGTTCAGGGCACATGGAATTCAAGAACGATCACATATAATTCTGCGCCTTCCTACGGTAATACAATCAGCACAAAAAGCGTCAGTCAGGGCAAAGTGACGTGGGATATTACCGAACCTTTTTCCAGCTGGTTTCATTCCCTGGATCAGGCCGGGAGCTTTGGTGTAGCGCTGGAAGGGACCGGCCCGGTCACTTTTTCTTCCGCTGATACCCCGAACAATCGGATGACGTATTCGGTAACGTATTATCTGCTGGATGAAGCAAACACTCTGACCGCCAGCACGCAGAAGGATCAGGATGACGCCGGATATGTGGATCTGAGTTGGGCGGCAATCCCACATGCCAGCGGGTATTATGTGGGGATCTACAACGGTAGAGCATACGAGTATGTGTACGTGGGCAATATCACAAGCTGGAGCACGAAAGGGAAAGGCTTGTGGCCTACGTCGGCTGAAATAGCGAATGGACGCTACCAGCTTCACCTGGACGGAACGGGTACAGATCTCCCATTGTCTCCTGCTAAGACCTATCAGAATGCGGGCACGACAAGCTTGGCATATTCGTTTGACGTACGCCCTGCAAATGCCTACAAGCAAGCCGCTAATACCGACTTCAAACGTTCCGTGATCTTCCCAGAGGCATTGGGACCGGAACAGCCAACCAGCGTACAGGTTTCGCCGTCCACATGGACCAACGCTCAGACGATACAGGTCTCCTGGTCCGGAGTAATAGACCATTTGGCGGATGGCACGGTGCTCACGATGCTGGAGGAAGGCGGACGGATCCAATTCAGCGTGGATGGTATCACCAACTGGCTGGATACCGGGTCACGAGAATCCTCTGGTACGTATACGCTGAGTGTTTCAGCCCTGGCAGACGGAACGCACACGGTATACATACGGGGCATCGACAAAGATGGGAACGCAGGCGCACCGCTTGGCGCGGCGTTTCTACTTGACAAGACAGCGCCGACAGCGCCGCAGCTCAGTCTGAATCCGGCTGAATGGACGATCGATCGTGAAGTGATTGTCACGTGGTCGGATATTATAGAGCAGGCCAGCGGGATCGACGTTGTGGCATACCGGATCGACGACGGAGAGTGGACGGAAACCGCTAAAACAGAAGCGTTCGGATCGATCACACTCCAGGCGGAAACGCTTTCGGAGGGGACACATAGTATAGAGATGCGCGCCACAGATAAAGCGGGCAATGTAGGTGAAGCCGGTACGGCGCAGATAGGCCGCGACGTGACCCCGCCAACGCTGGAGACACTGACGGTGATCCCATCGGACTGGAGTGATGCGGACGAGGTTGAGTTCTCGTGGACTGGGTTGATGGACACAGGCTCCGGGCTTCAATCGTTTACCTATACGCTTAATGCGGAAGAGCCCATAGCGTTAGCAATTTCAGGGCCGGAAGGGACAGAGGTGTTGGATGTCCATACGCTCCCGGATGGGCAGCATACGGCGGTGTTCAGGTATATCGACACGGCAGGCAACGCCGCGGAACAGACGGTATATGTCTATCGGGATACGACCTTGCCCGAGGCACGGATACTTCAGCCAGCCGACGGCGATTTTGTCAACGGGATCGTGAACGTGACCGGCACAGCTAAGGACGCCATGGCCATGGACGCATGGGAGCTGATGGCAACGGGCGAGAACGGGAACACGGTGACGGTGGCCAGCGGCAGCGAAAATCGGGATACGGCGCTGTTAGGTGTGCTGGACACAGGTGTGTTTGCAGACGGGGAAGAAGTCACGCTAACGCTACAGGTCAAGGACCGTGCAGGCCACACCCAAATGGCGACGGGCGTTGTCATTAAAGTGGACAAGAGCATGAAAGACCTTGCAGGAGAGATCACGTTGCTGGCGCCGACGCAGGGCGAGATCCTGATTGATCCGGTATACGGAGGTCAGTATGAGAACGGCAGTGAAAACGGCTGGGTGTACGTGGATGGAACGAAGACAGCGGAAGCGGACGGGAGGACATTCGCATTCCCGGCGATCAGGTATGAGGAGGACAGCAGCCATACGATATCGGTTATCTCTGTGGATACCGATGAACAACTATCTTATAGCAAAGGGCTTGCGCTTTTGGTAATCGGTTCGAATGCTGAGGGAACAGACACGAGCTACACCAGCGATGAGCTGGTTGCACCGAAAAACATCCTGGCGCTACGGCTGACTTCCTCTGAAAGCGAAGCTGGCAGCATCGAATACGGATACTCATGTGACAATAAAGAGACATGGAACCAGATCGAACCGGACAGGGATGTGCGGCTGGATGGAAGCGCAAAGAGCGTGTGGCTCAAAGCGGAACCGAAGGACGGCGCTGTGCTATATGGCTGGGCTCTCTCGGCAGTCATTGAAAAGGAGCCGGTGCTTTCAACCGTACAGCTGAAACGGGAAGTGGAGCCGTTTTCAATCATAGAAGAAGAAGTGCTCACTGAGGCACCAGATCAGAATATCGAAACAGATGCGCCGACGGAGCTGGCATTCAAACGTCTGTATGCCAACGGCATACTTGTCAATGAAGAGGACTTTACTTACGAAACTTTGCGGACGGAGGAACAGAGGCAGGTCAAACTGGCCGCTCTTGGATTAACGGAATCCGGTATAGTATATGCTAGTGGAAATGCCCAGAGCAAGGTGCTTCTGCGGCAGATAGTCTCGTCCGATGGGCTCTTTGTGCAAACCGAAGCTCTGCAAAAGCCGGAAGAGGAAGAGGAGATTAGCGATTCAATCTATGCGATCCGGCTGCTGGCAGAAACGGCGAGCGAGGGGTGTACATTCTATGTATCAATAGACGAGACGAACTGGATCGGAATCGAGCCGGACACATACCTGTTCCTGCCCGACGCAAGCGACACAGTTTATTGCAGAGCGGAGCAAACAGAGCTGGGGCAGCTGATGGCTTGGCACATCGAGGGCGTAAGCGCAGGAGAGAGACGGTTCACGGTACAGCTCATGCGGCCGCCTAGAGGCGTCGTAGCCAAGGACTACGGGAAGCATGCCAACCGCCGCGTCGAGCTTTCCTGGAGCGCACCGGACAATGCGGATGCCGACACGACATATGTAGTTTATAAGAACAGCACGGTATATGCTATCGTGACGACAACGTCATTTACAGACTCAGCATATACGGAGAACGCGTCCTATGCTGTATCCGCAAAGAAGACGTTTGAGAAGCCGGGAGAGGTGTCCTATATGCGGTATTTGCAGCGGGAAAGCGAGCAGGCGCAGGCATCCCGTGTAGTGATCCAACCTCCCGCTCAAACACCGGTCCACAACGAGCTGATCGATTTTGCGGACGAACAGACCCGCCGCGCTCTTTATGGAGGAACGTACCTGTTTACAAACGACATGCTGGAGCCGCCGGCTGGGCCAACGTTGAACCAGAAGCTGTTGGGGAGAAACAAGTACTGTTCCCTGGGATTTGAGCCGGTGAACTTCAATACAGGCAACTTTTTCCTGGAGGTAACGGATTATACCCAGGCAGACATAGGACAAACGCTTTCGATTCAAAGAACTTACAACACGCAGTCCACGATGGAAGATGGCCCATTTGGGGAGAAGTGGACGTTCCCATATGGGCAATATCTGGAAATGTATACCAGCGGAGCGATCGGTTATCGCAACGCGTCCGGCGCACTGACCGTATTCACACCGAATGGGGCCGGTGGATTCACAGGGAACGATGAGGATCATCTCGTTTTTACGGAGGACCGTGCCCGAGGCGAGTATACGGTTCGGAAAAAGGACGGGACCAGGACGGTGTTTGAAAAGAACAGCGGCTGGCTGATCCGGATCGAAGACCGAAACGGGAACGCGATCCAGCTGCACCGGAAAAAGACCGGCTTTATGGATGCGATCGAAATGGCAAGCGGCGCGAAACTGCTTGTGACGACAGATGAAAGGGGACATGTCACTCAAATTCATCTTCCTGATGGTAGCGACCTTCGATACACTTATGAGGGCAAACGCCTTACGTCGTTTACTGATCAGAACGGGTACATTACGCGATATGAGTACGACGAGAAGGGCCGTATGACAGCCTGGCGTGACGGACTGGGTGTCTACCAGGTCCAAAACACCTACGATGAGAAGGACCGCGTTACGTTCCAGAAGGATGGACTGAACGGCGACTATAAGCTGGAGTACCATGACGATAATACCATCGTGACGGACGCTTTGGGTAACACCAGCGAGATCTGGTTCGATTCACTGCACCGGACGATCCGCGAGGTCAACGCTCTCGATAGCACGATAGAGTACTTCTATGATGAAGCCAACAACTTGGTCGGCACGACGGACGCGGATGGGAAGCTGCTGAGCTCTGTGTATGATGAGCGCGGCAATCAACTAAAAAATATCCTGCCGGATGGCAGCATGGGGACCAAGACCTACGATAAAGACGACAACCTGCTTTCGTATACGGACGCCAACGGCAATACGATCTCCTATACCTATGACGCCCATGGGAACCTGATGACGGCGACGGACGCCCTGGAGAACGTCACAAGCTATGCCTACAACGAAAGAGGCCAGGTTACGTCCGTAAAGGATGCGTTAGGCGGCGTGACCGTGTACCGCTACCAGGGTGCAAACGTTGTTCAGGTGACAAGCGCCAACAGGAGCGTCACAGCCTATGCATACGACACAGCGGGACGCCTGGTCAGGACGACAGACCCGATGGGCAACGTTATTTCCTACGCGTATGACGCCTGCGGAAATGTTCTTTCAGTACGTCTGCCAAACGGTGCGCAAACACGGTACGCATATGACGCTGTGAGAAACTGCGTTTTGATGACCGACGCCCTGGGCAACGAGACCCGATACAAATATGACGCCCTGCGCCATCTGACGGCCATTTTATATGCGGACGGGACCCGGGAAAGCACGGCATACGACCTTGGCGGGAATGCGGTGGAGCAGATCGACGCCCTGGGAAACGCCACA
>Ga0247611_10004777_pt1 | contig 18478 bp, 16 predicted proteins | sample 177DNAGHGhighgp2_FD_192422 | JGI IMG/M metagenome (GOLD analysis project Ga0247611, IMG submission 192422) | Sheep rumen microbial communities from Palmerston North, Manawatu-Wanganui, New Zealand - 1770 DNA GHGhigh gp2 | ecosystem: Host-associated > Mammals > Digestive system > Stomach > Rumen... | reverse complement strand
ACTTGAAATACATATTGTAAATCGGCGGAACCGTCTTCACCTTGCGGAGTACCGACTGCAATAAAACATACTTGAGATACTTTAACCGCATTATCAATATCGGAAGAAAAACTTAATCTTTTTTCTTTAAAATTAATTTTAACAAGTTCATCTAATCCCGGCTCATAAATAGGAATTATTCCTTTTTCAAGTTGATTAAGCTTTTCTATATTATTATCAATACAAATAACATCGTTTCCCATATCTGCCAAACATGCACCTGCAACCAAACCTACATACCCTGTTCCTATAACTGTTATCTTCATTTATCACTCCATTTTATTTGTTTAACAAAATTTGTATAATTATTAGAATTTTATAAATTCAATTATTGATATTATATTAAATATAAATAAATTTTAAAAATATTCTTTAAAAAAATTAAAGGGAAAAAATGAAATATGATTATTTGGTTGTAGGTTGCGGTTTGTATGGTTCCGTTTTTGCAAGAATGGCAACGGATAAAGGTAAAAAAGTATTAATAATAGAAAAAAGAAACCATATTGCAGGAAATGCTTACACTGAAAAAATTGAAGATATATATGTTCATAAATACGGACCGCATATTTTTCATACCAATAACATACAGGTATGGAATTATATAAATAGATTTATTGAATTTAACAGATATACAAATACTCCCGTAGCAAATTATAACGGTGAAATATATTCTTTGCCTTTCAATATGTTTACATTTAACAAAATGTGGGGATGTGTAACTCCGGATGATGCAAAAAAAATAATCGAACAACAAAAAAAACAAATAAAAACCGAGCCGAAAAATTTGGAAGAACAGGCAATAAGTTTGGTAGGTAAAGATATATTTGAAAAACTTATAAAAGGTTATACCGAAAAACAATGGGGAAGAAGTTGTAAAGAACTTCCCGCTTTTATAATTAAAAGATTGCCTGTAAGATTTACTTATGATAACAACTATTTTAATGCTTTATTTCAGGGAATTCCTATAGGCGGATATACAAAACTTGTAGAAAATATGTTGGATGGTATAGAAGTAAAATTGAATGAAGATTATCTGAAAAATAAGGCATACTACAATTCAATTGCAAATAAAATTATTTATACGGGTGCAATTGATGCTTATTTTGATTATAAATTCGGAACTTTACAGTATAGAACCGTTCATTTTGAAAATGAAATATTGGATATTCCCAATTTCCAGGGAAATGCGATAGTTAATTATACTGATAGTCAAACAAAATGGACAAGGATTATAGAACACAAATGGTTCCAACTAGGTAAAGATGAACAAGGTAATGATTTGCCTAAAACAATAATTTCAAAAGAGTTTTCAAAAGAATGGAAAAAAGAAGATGAACCGTATTATCCTGTTAATGATGAGAAAAATAATGCATTATACCTAAAGTATAAAGAACTTGCAGATAAAGAAAAAAATATTTTCTTTGGTGGAAGACTTGGCGAATATAAATATTATGATATGGATATGGTTATAGAATCTGCTTTAAATTTCTGCGAAAAAGAATTAAAACAATAATTAACATTTCAGTTATAAACAAGATATGGAAAAACAAAAATCATTAAAATTAAATTTTATAATGAATGTTATTTTAACGGTTGCCACAATTGTTTTTCCATTAATTATATACCCCTATATTTCAAGAATATTATTACCTGAGGGTGTAGGTAAAGTTGCACTGGCTATTTCAATAGTTTCTTATTTTAGTATGTTTGCACAACTTGGTATTCCGGTATATGGGCTTAGATTGGTTGCACAGCTTAGAGATGATAAAATAGCGTTAACAAAAGCTGTTCAAGAATTATTTATTATTAATATTGTCACGACTGTTATTTCATATATTGCTTTTATATTAACTTTGATATTAGTTCCTCAACTTATAGAAGAAAAATTATTATATATTGTAGTAAGTTCTTCAATTGTTTTGAATATGATAGGTATGGAATGGTTGTTTAAAGGCTTGGAAGAGTATACATATATTACAATTCGTTCGATAATATTTAAAATAACGGCAATAATTTTAGTATTTTTGTTAATTCGTTCAAAAACTGATTATGTTGTTTATGCTGCAATAACGATAATATCAGGATATTTATCTTTTATATTAAATTTTATTTATTCTTTTAAATGGATACATTTTAAACCGTTACAAAATTATAATTTTAAACAACACCTAAAACCGATTTTTATTTTTTTTGCTATGGCATGTGCGATAACAATTTATACAAATTTGGATATAGTTATGTTGGGCTTTATGAAGACAAATGTCGATGTAGGGTATTATAGCGTTGCGGTAAAAATAAAAAATGTATTAATAGGTTTAATTACATCTTTGGGAGCGGTTTTGCTTCCAAGAAGTTCTTATTATATTAAACATAAATTATTTGACGAATTTAAGAAAGTTTCAACAAAAGCCATGAGTTTTATTTTCGTTTTTTCAATACCGTTAATGATATATTTTATATTATTTGCTAAATATATCGTTTTATTTTTATTCGGTTCGGCATTTAGCGGTTCTATTATACCTATGCAGATTATTATGCCTACGTTACTGTTTATAGGAATTACGAATTTAATAGGGTTTCAAATAATGGTTCCATTAGGGAAGGAAAGTTTGATTTTGTATTCGGTATTTGCAGGCGGTGTTATTGATATGATATTAAATTTTATTTTAATTCCTAAATATTCAGCAGCAGGTGCAGCATTAGGCACGGTTGTTGCCGAACTGATTGTATTAATTTTTCAAATAGTTATAATGAAAAAGTATGTTTTAATTAACATAAAAAATCAAGAATACATTAAAATTATATTTGCAATATTTTTATCTGTAGTAGTTTCATTTTATTCGGTAAAATTTGCTTATAACAATTTATTTGCTATAATAACCTCTTCTTTATCTTTTTTTACTGTTTATATAATGTTTTTGTATTTGACAAAAGAAAAAATAACTGTTGAAATAGTTAATTTGACAATTTTAAAAATTAAAAAGGTTTTAAAGTGAACATAAAAATAATAGTAGCGACTCATAAAAAATATCAAATGCCACAAGATAATATATATTTTCCTTTACATGTAGGAGCAAAAGGAAAAGAAAATATAGGTTTTGTCGGTGATAACACCGGAGATAATATATCCGGAAAAAATCCTTATTTTTGTGAACTGACAGGTCTTTATTGGGCTTGGAAAAATTTGGATTATGATTATTTAGGTCTTGTTCATTACAGAAGACATTTTAAAGGAAAAACAAAAAGTAATGATAAATTTGAAAGAATAATAAAAGGGAATGAATTAGAAAATTTATTAAAACAAACCGATATTATTCTTCCTAAAAAAAGGCATTATTTTATAGAAACATTATATTCTCATTATGAACATACTCATTACATTAAAGATTTAGAAAAAGCAAAAAAAATATTGGAAGAAAAATATCCGGATTACATAAACTCCTTTAATGCTGTATTAAATAGAAGATTCGGACACATGTTCAATATGTTTATTATGAAAAAAGAACTTGCAGATAATTATTGCAGTTTTATATTTGATATTTTATTTGAATTGGAAAAACAAACAAATCCCGCACAATACAATAAATATCAGGCAAGGCTTTACGGATATATTTCGGAACTTTTACTTGATGTATGGATAGAACAGAACAAATTAAAATATAAAGAAGTTCCTTTTATTAATATGGAAAAAACTAATTGGTTAAAAAAAGGTGGCAGTTTCTTAAAAGCAAAATTTTTCGGTAAAAAATATGACGGAAGTTTTTAAATTTTTTTATAATTATGAATAAAATTTTTATTAAGATTTTAGAATATTTCTTAGCTTTATTCATCCCCGTATTTATCATTTATAGTGTATATGCAATATTCGGATATGCTCCATTTGGTAATAAAGCTCTTACATGTTCTGATGCAAATATTCAATTCTTGGATTTTTTTGTATATTTAAAAGATTTTTTAGCGGGAAGCAATAATCTTTACAGTTTTGGGAAAACACTTGGCGGCAATATGTTTGCCGTAATTACTTATTATTTAACATCCCCAATAAATATACTTGTATTATTTTTTGAACAACAAAGTTTAAACTCTTTTTTTGATATGATCGTATCAATTAAACTGTCTATTGCATCTTGTGCAATGCTGTTTTTTTTAAATAACAGATTTAATGATTATATAGATACGAATATAAAAAAAATTATAGTGGTAGCTCTTTCCATAAGTTATGCATTAAGCCAATATGCTTTAGCTCAAAGTTCGAATATTATGTGGTTAGACGGGATGTTTATGTTACCGCTCATATTGTTAGGTGTATATAAAATATGTAGAGGTGAAAAAACAACGTTATTAATTATATTCGTATTGTTTTCTTTTATTTTTAATTGGTATACCGCAGGAATTAATTTGCTTTTTTCTTTTATATGGTTTTTGTTTGAGATAATATTATCTTTTATTGAAAATAAATACTGTGTTAATATAAAAAGTTTATCTAATTTGTTTTTTAAATATATATGTTCGATTTCTTTAGGAATAATTTCATGCTCTGTAATTTTATTGCCTACGATTTCAGCTTTAAAAACGGGTAACAGAGGAACTTTGGAATTATATCGATTGTTTGAACTGAATTTTACCGGGAATCCGATTTCTGCAATACAATCTTATTGTATAGGTGCGATAAGTATAGATGGAAGAGTTTCATTGTATTGTGGTTGTTTTGTTATTATGGGTGTTATTTCTATATTTCTATCAAAAGAAGTGAATAAAAAGTTAAAAATCTTTTTTGCTGCTTTTATAATTTTTATCCTTCTGCTTTTTTATTTTAATCCGTTTTTTGTAATATTTTCTTTATTAAAAGAGGCAAGCAGTTATTGGTACAGATATTCTTATGTCGGAATTTTTTCTTTAATTTTTATCGCAAGTTATTTCTATTTAATTTATGGAACTGGAAAATATATCCTTAAATCTTCAATGATTTTTGTTTTTATATTATTGGTAGTAAACATAAAAAGCGATATCAATATAAATTATATCCAATATACTTGTATTCTTTCTTTCATAATCGGATATCTTTATTATTTAATTCTATTTTATAAAAAAAATAAAAAAAGTAAAAAGTTAACGAATATATTTTTTGCTTTTTTCATATTCTTTTTATTGTTTGAACTTTTTTATGCTGCAAAAAGTCAAATACAAAATTATACAAATTACGATATTGATAGTTTTAAACAATATGTTTCTGTTGAACGAAACTTAATAAATAATATAAAAAATGAAGATTCTAATTTCTATAGAATATCTCAAACTTATACGAGAAACAAATCCGATCTTAATCTTACAGCCAATTATAACGAAGCGTTGGCATATAATTTCAATTCCATATCAGGTTATACGTCTTCTCCTGATGATAATCAAAGAAATTTTCTTGAAAAATTGGGATATAGAAAAAATGGTGATAATTTTAATATAGTTAATACATCTATCGTAAGTGCAGATTCTTTATTGGGAGTAAAATATATTCTTTCGGAATATGATATAGAAGGTTATGAATTGCTTAATAAAAATTATGAGGATAATAAAAAAATATATTTTAATCCTTTTTATTTGCCAATGGCATTCAAGTATAAAAAATCCGATTTACAAATAAATAATAATTCTAAGAACCCTTTTGAGTATCAAAATGAAGTATATAGTAAATTAATTGGGAAAAAAATAGAGATATTTAAAAAAATTGATTATATAAAACAAGTTCAATCAAATAATAAAATTGTATATGAAATAAATATTCCTGTTGGCAAATTCAACATATATGGTAATTTACCTTGGAATAAATGGTTTGATGCAAAAATAAATGTAAATAATTTTTATAATACGAGTTATGCTTGTTGGCTTTCTCCGTCAGTATTTTATATTCCGATTGTGCATTCACAGACCAAAGCAAAGATAACGATATTTTCCGAGAAAAAATGTAATTTGGATTTTGGAAAAGAGCAGTTTTATGCTTTGAATTTGGATGTTTTAAAACAAGTTACAACATTGTTAAAAAATAATAAAGCTGATACAATAAATATAAAAAACGGAAAAGCAAATTTTATTGTAACGGGAAAAGAAGAAGAAAATTTATATATTTCAATTCCTTATGATAAAGGTTGGAAAATATTACAAAATGGAAAAAAAATAAATCCTGAACTTTTTGACGGTTGTATGTATTCAATAAAACTATTAAATGGAGTTAATAATATTTATATGGAATATAAATTCAATTATTTAAAAATAGGATTAATTTTGAGCTTAATAGGACTGGTTGGGATTATTTTTATTATGTTATATGAGACCAGAAAAAAATAGTATGAGAGAAAATCCAAAAGTTTCGGTAATAATACCCGTATATAATGTAGAGAAATATTTAAGAAAATGTCTTGATAGCATTATTAATCAAACGTTGAAAGACATAGAAATTATTATTGTTAATGATTGTTCGACAGATAATTCATTACAAATAATAGAAGAATATAAACAAAAAGATGACAGAATTGTTTTTGTCAATTTGAAGCAAAATAAAGGTGTAAGTAATGCAAGAAACGAAGGTATAAAATTATCAACTGGGCATTACATTGCATTTATAGATGCCGATGATTTTTTAGAAAAAAATTATATAGAGAAATTATCTGAAACTGAGGCTGATATTTCAATTTGTTCTTTTTATAAAGAGTATTTTTTTAAAAGTGAAAAAAATATTGTCGTAAATATGAAAACATCAAAAACTAAAGATGAATTTATATGTGATTTATTAAGTTTTCAAAAAGCTGCAGGATGTGTATGGGGAAAACTTTTTGATGCAAAATTTTTAAAAGAAAATAATCTTTTTTTTGATGACAATTTAAAATTAGCTGAAGATGCGGAATTTTGTTTAAGAGCTGTTTATTATAATCCAAAAATTGTTTACGTTCCTGATATCTTGTATCATTACAATTTTTCATCTGTTTCAAATGTTAGAAAGTTTAATGAATTTTACTTTGATAATTATAAAAATTCATTAAATAAAATGGAACAAATAATTGATAAAACAAGATATTTAACTAAATGGAATAATTTTGTTGCACATCACTTGCTTCTAATTTGTATCAATTATTGCTTTAATTTGCATAATGAAATTTCATATAACAAGAAGAGAGAAATGTTAAAAGAAGTTTTAGAAGATAAATTGTTTATAAATTGTTTAAATTTATCTGATTTAAGAGATTTTTCTTTGACTAAAAAAATAACATTGTTTTTTTTAAAACATGGAATCTTTTTTTTTGTTTATATTATTGCAGTAATTAGAAATATTATAAGATAGTCAACAATAATATTACAAGGAGAATAGTTTGTGTTAGCCAATATTGGAGCAATAGTAGTAACATTTAACAGATTGGAAAAATTAAAAAAAGCCTTAAAAAGCTATGAAGAACAAACCCTTTTGCCTAAGTATATTCTTGTAGTTGATAATGCCTCAACCGATGGAACAAGAGAGTATTTGGAATGTTGGAAAAATATGAATAGTAAATATGAAAAAATTGTAGTTTATTTAAAAGAAAACAAAGGCGGAGCAGGCGGTTTTTATGAAGGACAAAAAACAGCAACAAAAAAAGATGCAGATTGGATAATGCTTGCAGATGATGATTTATATTTTGAAAAAGATTATTTTTTAGGAATATCTAATTTTATAAAAACAATTAATCCTAATGAATACTCGATAATATGCGGAAAAATATTGGAACATGGGAAAATAGGTGTAGGTCATAGAAGCATAAAAAATAAATGGATATATCCGTTTCACAAAGATATTACCGAAAAGGATTTTAATAACAAAGAAAACATTTTGTGTGATTTTGTTTCATTTTGCGGTATTGCAATAAATAAACAAAAATTACTTGAAGCCGGTTTTGTAAATAAGGATTATTTTATAAGATACGATGATTACGAACAAGTTTGTAGATTAAGAGTAATAGGTAAAATTATTTGTTTAACCAATTTACGTGCAAATCATGATACCGAAGAAGTTAAAAATATTTCAACATGGAAAGTTTATTATGATTATAGAAATCGTATTAATCTTATAAAAAAACATTTTAAATTTCGTTTTCCGATAATAAGTTTTTATTTAATAATAAAATCATTAATGTTTATATTTATAAAGGGTAGAAATTTAGAAAATGTTAGTATGAGATTGAATGCAATTAAAGACGGAATATTTAATAATATGGGACTACATCCTATATATCGACCAGGATGGAAATTAAAACAATAAATATTATGAAACAAGAATTATTACAAAAAATACAAAAATTTTTTCTGACTTTAACAATTATACTGTTACCGTTTACCAATTTGCCAAAGAAAATTACTTTTTCTTCCATAGGTCCAAATATTGTTCATTACATAATAATAGTGTCTTTAATTTTATTTTTTTATGAATATTATAAATATAAATTTCACATAAATAAAATAATCTTTTATTTTTTTATTGTTTATATAATTTCTCAATTTATAAGTTTATTACATGGGTTATATACATATCCTTATTATGATTTACTTACCGTAAAACAATTGCCGAAATTACAGTACTTAGTTGATAAATTTAATATTTCTATTTCTAATGATATATTAATTGCGATATGGCTTTTTATTAGAGAAACCAAAAATATAATTTTGGATTCTGTGTATCTTTGTGTTATACCGTTAATATTTATACACTTATTTGATAAAAATAAAGAAGAAGTCTTTTCGTTTGTAGAGAAAGCTGTTGTTTTTTTAGTTTGTTTATTAGGCTTATATAGTATTCCTGAAATTATATATTTGAAATTCGAAAACTCTTTTGCAAAAAATATATTGGAAACAATAAATCCATTTTTGTATGATGTAGCACATACTCATGCTTGGTGGCCCCCGTTATTATGGGATGCTAATGGAGGCCAACTTAGAAGTTTGTGTCCGGAACCTCCTTTCTTTTGTATTATTGCAATATTTTGTATTCCTTTTTTATTTCGTTTAATTTATAATAAATTTTCCTTTAAATATATTGCTCTTTTTTCTTATTTTATTTTTATGCTTTTTATGTCGAAATCTCGAACGGGACTAATTATCTTTAGCATAGAACTGTTTATATTATTTATTTTTCTTATTTTTAATTGTAATAAAAAAAATTTGTATTTTATGGCAGTTTTATTGTTTTGTATGTGCTTTTCAATGACTTTAAACTTATATTGCCCAAGTAAAACTGTAAATAAAGGTAATGAAACTTTAAAAGATTATGTTTATGATAATGTGATATCAGGAGTAAAATTAAATGAAAGAACTAATAATGCTAGGTTAGCAAATATTGTTATGTTGTTTGAAATTGGTATTAAGAAACCTGTTTTAGGTGTGGGTAGAGGTTTAAAAGATGCATATATGTTATATAATATTCCTGATTTTGCAAAAAATGATTTTGAAGTTAATCTGTGGCAGAAACTTTTTAAACAAAACGGTTTAAAATCAATATTTCCTGTATTAAATCAATATGTTTATGTTTTTGCAGAAAGAGGGGTTGTTGGATTGACTATTTTCCTTTTTCCAATAATTTATATTTTTTATTGTGCATATAAAAATAGATTTTTATTGAATAATTTTAATTTTATGATATTATTAATTATTTTTATAGGTCAATTGTTCGCAATGTTAACAGAACCATATTTTATAACATATTCGATTTCTTTGGGCTTAATTTTTCTTTATTTGAATAATAATGAAAAAAAGGAAAATAATAGTAAAATAATATTAAAAGATGTACGAGAAGATTAAAGCTTTAAAATCATGAAAAACATTTTAATTTTTGGAATGACTGAAAATACAGGCGGTGTTGAAAGCTTTATAATGAATTATTATAGGAATATTGATAAAACTTTATTCCATTTTGATTTTCTTTGTAATACTCATAACAAAATTGCTTATGAAGAAGAGATTATAAATTCAGGCTCAAAAATATTTAAGTTTACGGCAAGGAATAAAAATTTTTTAAAATATAAAAAGCAATTAAATGAAATTTTTAAAATGCATGCTAAAAATTATGATTGTATATGGGTAAATATAAATTCTCTTGCAAATATTGATTACTTGAAATTGGCAAACAAGTATGGTATTAAAAAAAGAATTATTCATAGCCATAATTCTCAAAATATGGATTCTTTTGCAAGAGGACTTTTACATAGAATAAATAGATTCTTTATAGAAAGATATGCTACTGATTTTTTTGCTTGCTCAAAAGAAGCTGCAAATTGGTTTTATAAAAAGAAAATAATTGACAAAGTAAAAATTATAAAAAATGCAATAGATGTTAAAAAGTTTATTTTTAATAGTGAAAACAGAAATGAAATTCGTAAATATTTTAATTTGGAAAATAGTTTCGTAATAGGAAATATAGGAAGATTTCATTTTCAAAAAAATCAAGATTTTATTCTTGATATTTTTAAAGAATTCTTAAAAAAACATTCTAATACAAAATTAGTGTTAATAGGAAAAGGTGAAGATGAAATAAAATTAAAACAAAAAGCGGAATTATTAGATATATCAAATAATTGTTTGTTTGTCGGTGTTCAAAATAATATTGAAAAATGGCTTAGTATGTTTGATATTTTATTATTTCCGTCTCTTTTTGAAGGCCTTCCGTTGACGTTGTTGGAAGCACAAGCAAACGGGTTACCAGTTTTGGCATCTTCGGTTATATCAAAAGAAGTAAAACTTAATGATAATTTTATTTTTTATAATTTAGAAGCAAATGTACAAAAATGGGCAGATGAAATTATATATATAAAAGAACATTTACAAAGAATAAATAACGATATTTTACAAAAAATTTTTATTGAAAACGGATATGACATAAAAACCGAAGTAAAAAAAATAGAAAAAATATTGGCAGAGTAATATCAATGGATTTTTTTCAAATTGTTGAAGTTGAAAATAGAAATTCGAATAATGCAGGGATAAAAGTTGTATCAGATAATTCTGTTGTTGCAGATAAACTTGGTTTTAAAAAGTTAATGATTCAAATAAACACTAAAACCGGTTCTGCTTTTTTAAAAATAAAAAAACAGATATATTATTATCTTTGTTATAGAAAAATTTATAATACAATAACAAATAATTCTATAGTACTGTTACAACATCCTTTTCATCACAAACAGATAGCTAGAGAAAAATTTTTAAAAATATTAAAAAATAATAAAAAAGTTAAATACGTATGCATGGTAATAGATATAGAGGAACTTAGAGTTTTAGGTTACAACAATTATTACGAAAAAGAATTTAAAACAATGCTGGAGATAGCAGATGCTTTAATAGTTCATAACATAGAAATGCTACAGTTTTTCCTTAAAAAAGGAATACCTAAAGAAAAAATTATAAATATTGAGTCTTTTGATTATTTGCAGAATAATAACAATATTGTCGAGTTTGAAAAATCAATATCGTTTGCTGGAAATTTAGAAATTATCAAATGTGGTTTTATAGGGGAATTAAGTAAAATAAAAGATATAAAAATAAACTTGTATGGTTCTAACTTCAATAATAAATTGTTAAATTCCCGGAATATTAATTATCATGGCTCTTTTTCACCTGATGAAATTACTAAAAAATTAAATAAAGGATTTGGATTGGTTTGGGATGGTGACAGTATTGATACATGTTCGGGCAATTTCGGACAATATTTAAAATATAATAATCCTCATAAACTTTCTTTATATTTATCTTGTGGACTTCCGGTTGTTATTTGGAGTCAAGCTGCACAAGCAAGATTCGTTAAGAAATATAATGTTGGTATATGTGTAGAGAGTTTAAAAGAAGCGGAGCATATTATAAGTAATATGAGTGAAAACGATTATAAAATTTTGCAAAATTCTGTAAATAAAATAAAACCTCTTTTATGTTCCGGGTATTTTGCAAATAAGGCAATAAAACAAGCTATAAAATTATTAACACAATAAATTAATACTACCAAATTTAAAATGAAAAAATAAAAATATCGGTAATAATTCCAGTATATAATGCAGAACAATATTTAATAGTGATACAAATATTTATAATCTACAGTATTTACAGCATAGTGTATAAATTTTTAAAATATTGTAAAATATCAAAATTATTCAAAAATAAAGAATATGTAAACTAACAATGTTTCTAAAAAATAAAAAAATTTCATTTATATTCATATTGCTTCTAACGGATTGTATAACATTTATGTTATCCTTCGTAGTAGCTTTTTATTTAAGGTTTTATGTCCTGTCGATTGATATCGTTTATTCTTTCAGCCAATATTTAAAAATATCTTTATTATTAATTCCGGTATGGATATTATTTGTTAATTTTTTTATCGGATATAAATTGGCATATATTTCAAAATTTGATTTGTTTATAAAAATATTAAAAACTTCAATCGCTTTTATTATATTTATTCTTGCTTTAATTTTTATTTTAAAAAGTGATACGTCAAGGTTGATGGTATTTTTTGTATGGATTAATTTAATAGTATTTACTTTGTTGTTGAGGTACATATTAAAAAAAATCATAGCATATTTTATATATAAGCTGAATATAAGAAATAATCTGTTGGTTATAGGTAAAAGAGTAAGAAGATATAAAAAAATTTTTAATAACGGTTATATAAATAAAGTTTTTTATTATCCTTATGAACTTGCTTATAACAATATTGAAAAATTAAAAAGTTTATCATTAAAAAAACAAATAAGGGAAATAATAATTATCAATTATTCAATACAAGATTCTCAATTTTTATCTTTATGTAATTGGGCAGTAACAAATAATGTTGATATTAAAATAATACCGAACGAAACTCAAATGGCAAAAGATAAGGTTGAATTTGATGATACACTCGGTATTCCTATTATTTTATTGGTATCCAATCCCGTTTATGATTTTGAATATTTTTTGAAAAGAATTTTGGATATTGTTTTTTCTTTAATTATGCTTGTTATTTTGTCTCCTATTTTTTTAATAATTGCAATTGCCATAAAAATTGAAAGTAAAGGCCCGGTAATTTTCAAGCATTTAAGGCTTGGATATAATGAAAAAGAATTTTATTGTTATAAATTCAGAAGTATGTCTGAAAATGCTAACGAAAACTTAAAAAACTTAATACAAAATAGTACAGAACAACATGAAGCTTTTTTGAAATTGGAAGATGATTCCAGAGTTACGAAAATAGGTAAGTTTATAAGAAAGTATAGCTTGGATGAACTGCCTCAATTAATAAATGTTTTAAAGGGGGAAATGAGTCTTGTAGGTCCGAGACCTATAGTTCGTTTGGAACTGGAACAAATAAAAAAAATTTATCATAATTACAGTTACAGAAAAATGTTTAAAGTTTTGCCCGGAATAACAGGATTATGGCAGGTTTCCGGCAGAAGTTTGTTAAGTGATGAAAAAAGATTGGAGTTGGAAATTTATTATGTTGATAATTGGTCGTTAAATTTTGATATAAAAATTTTGATTAAAACTTTTTTTGTGGTATTATTTCACAAAGGAGCATATTAGAAGAATGGAAGAATAGAAGAGTAGAAGAATAGAAGTAAAGCGGAAGAAATAAAATAACAAAATTTGCAAAGCAAATTTTACAATATTGCTTCCAATCTTCAAATTCTCAAATCTTCTAATCTTCAAAAATCGTAAAACGATTTTTTAAAGGAGAGAACAATGGATACATTGGCAATAGTTTGTACTTACAATGAAGCAACAAATATTAAAACAGTTATAAATGATATTTTGAATTGCGGACTTAAAGATGTTGAAGTTTTGGTTGCTGATGATTTATCACCTGACGGGACATACAGAATTGTTGAAGAAATGGCAAAAAACGATAACAGAATTCATTTGCTTTTAAGAAAAACAAACAGAGGCAGGGGCTATGCCGGAATTGACGGTTTTAAATGGGCATTGGAACACGGTGCAAAGTATATAGTGGAATTGGACGGTGACGGTTCTCACAACCCCAAATATATAAAATATTTTAGGGAAACAATAAATACATGTGATGTAGTTATCGGTTCAAGGTATGTTATGGGCGGAAGTGACAGTCAACGCGGAATATTAAGGCAAACCGTAAGCGGTTGTGCAAGACAATATTTAAGGACAATTTTAGGAATAAATATTGCCGACCCTACATCCGGTTACAGAATGTTTAAGAGAGAAATTGTTGAAAAATTTATAAATAAATTAACCGCATCCGATCCTTTTATCGTTACGGAAATGTTGTTTTATACAAAACAAACCAATGCACAAATAAAAGAATATCCGATAGATTTTTTGGAAAGGGCATCGGGGCAATCAAAACTGAAACCTTTTACATTGATAAAATATTTGGGAAAAGTTTTAAAATTAAAAGCCAACCATAAATAAAAATCACATACTCAGCTTCTCAACCCTCAGCCCCTCAGCTGTCGTTATCACCTAATAATCTAAAAAATTGCTTTCAATTTTTATCGTTTGCTTTTTTCTTCTAAAAGTTATAAAATACAAAGATTAAGATTGCAGTAGTCATATATCTCCGTCGGGAATTCGTATTTTTAGCAAGAGGAAAAACAGTATGGCAAAAATAACGGTTAACAAAGACAGATGTAAAGGTTGCGGGCTTTGCATAAATGCCTGCACAAGAAAATGTATAGATTTTTCTACGGAAATAAATAAAATCGGTTATCATTATGCAGTATTGAAAAACGAAAAGGATTGCATCGGTTGCGGTTTTTGCTACCAGATGTGTCCCGATACTTGCATAGAAGTTTACAGGTAAAATAAAATGGTAAAAAAATTGGTAAAAGGTAATGTAGCATTATGTGAAGGTGCAATAGCAGCCGGTTTGGATGCTTATTTCGGCTATCCTATTACACCGCAAAATGAAGTTCCTGCTTATATGTCAAGAAGAATGGTTGAAATGAAAAAAGTTTTCATCCAGGCAGAGTCGGAACTTGCAGCAGCAAATATGGTTTTGGGTGCATGTGCAACCGGTAAAAGAGCAATGACATCGTCATCATCTCCCGGAATATCTTTAAAACAGGAAGCAATTTCCTATATGGCAGGTATGGAAATTCCCGGTGTTATCGTTAATGTTCAAAGGGGCGGACCGGGGCTTGGTAACATTGCAGGTTCTCAAGCCGATTATTTTCAAGCCGTTAAAGGCGGCGGACACGGTGACTATCATTTGATAGTTTATGCACCTGCAAATGCACAGGAAATGTATGAAATTGCATACAATGCATTTGATGTTGCTCAAAAATACAGAAATCCGGTAATGTTGTTATGCGACGGTATCGTCGGGCAAATGATGGAACCTGTGGATTTTAATAAAGAACCTAAAACAAAATTTGAAGACAGAGACTGGATTCTTGACGGTTGTAAAGGAAGGGAACCGAGGTCATTAAAATCTTTGCTTATGCAAGACGGTGTTTTGGAACAACATAATTTGGATTTACAAAAAAAATATAAAACAATAGAAGAAAACGAAGTTAAAGCGGAATTATATCAGGTTGAAGATGCCGAAGTTATAATCGTTGCTTACGGTATCTCTTCAAGAATTTCAAAAAATGCAATTAAGCAGGCAAGGGCTAAAGGTATAAAAGCAGGTTTAATAAGGCCTATAACATTATGGCCTTTCCCGAGTAAAATAATTGCAGGTTATGCAAAACCCGGTGTAAAATTCTTCTCTGTGGAATTTTCGTTAGGGCAAATGGTTGAAGATGTTAAACTTGCCGTTAACGGTAAATGCCCGGTGGATTTTTTGGGCAGAGCCGGCGGCGGAATAGTTTCGGATAGTCAGGTTTTAAATAAAATTATAGAGTTGGCAAAATAAAATGGAAAAAATATTATCAAGACCAAAAGCATTAAAAGATTTTCCTTTGTCGTATTGTCCCGGTTGCGGGCACGGTATTGTGCACAGGTTAGTTGCACAAGCAATAGACGATTTAGGAATAAGAGAAAGAACAATAGCGGTAGCACCTGTAGGTTGTGCAGTGTTTGCATACAATTATTTCAATTTTGATACGACTGAAGCTCCTCATGGAAGGCCTCCGGCTGTTGCAACAGGTATTAAAAGAACAAATCCCGATAAAATAGTTTTTACATATCAGGGTGACGGTGATTTGGCTGCAATAGGAACAGCGGAAACAATTCATTGTGCCAACAGAGGTGAAAACATAACCGTAATATTTATAAATAATGCCAATTACGGTATGACCGGCGGGCAAATGGCACCTACAACATTGTTGGGGCAAATAACCGAAACTACACCTTTCGGAAGAGACCCTCAAAGAGAAGGTTATCCGATAAATGTTTGTGAATTGCTTGCGGGTTTAAAAGGAACAAAATATATTGAAAGGGTATCGGTTTGCGATGCTCCTCATGTAATACAAGCAGGAAAAGCAATTAAAAAAGCTTTTCAAAATCAAGTAGAAGGAAAAGGTTATTCATTTATTGAAGTTGTATCACATTGTCCTGTAGATTGGGGTAAAACTCCGTTGGAAGCGACAAAGTGGGTAAAAGAAGAAATGTTTAAAACTTTCCCTTTAGGTGTTATAAAAGACGAAACAAAATAAGACGGGACAAAATAAAATGAAAATTTACGAAGAAATAATTTCAGCAGGTTTTGGCGGACAAGGTGTTTTACTTGCAGGAACTCTTCTTGCACAGTCGGCATTGGAACAGAATTTAAAAACAACATGGTTTCCTTCTTACGGTGCGGAAATGAGGGGAGGAACGGCAAATTCTACGGTTATAATTTCCGATGAGGAAATAGGTTCTCCGGTAGCATTTGCACCTTCTGCTTTAATAGCATTAAATAAACCTTCGTTGGATAAGTTTTTACCGAGAATGAAAGAAGATGCCGTTATTATTGCAAATTCATCTTTGATAAATGAAGCAGATTATAACGATAAAAGAATAACATTTATTCCCATAACCGAAATTGCCGATAAACAGGTTGGCAATATAAGAACCGCAAATATGGTTGCCGTCGGTGCTTTGGTAAAAAGAATACAAGCTCCGAGTTTGGACCATGTAAAAAAAGCATTGGAAACGGCATTTGCGGCAAAACCTAAAGTTATTCCGTTAAATGTTAAAGCCGTTGATGCGGGATATAATTGGACAAAGTAAACAATGAAAATCAGACCGGCAAAAGTTCAGGATGTAAAACAAATACACAAAATTGTAGAGTTCTATGCCGACAACAAAGAAATGTTGCATAGGTCGTTGAATTCTATTTATGAAAATATACAGGAATATGTCGTTGCCGAGCATAATAAAAAAATTATTGCTTGCGGTGCATTGCATGTAAGTTGGGACGACCTTGCCGAGGTAAAAGCATTGGCGGTTGAAAAAAAGTATGCAAGAAAAGGTATCGGCAGAAAAATTGTTACCACATTGGAAAAAAATGCCGTCGAACTCGGTATATTTACAACTTTTGCATTAAGTTTTAAACCGGAGTTTTTCAAAAAACTCGGATATGAAATTATTTCAAAAGAAGTTCTTCCTCAAAAAATTTGGAGTGAATGTATAAATTGTCATTTATTCCCGGATTGCGGTGAAATACCGTTAATAAAAGATTTAACAATTCATAAAAAAAACAAAAAGAAAAAATCTTAAAAAAGGACTTGACAAATTTTTTTAGCTATGTTATAATTAGCACTGTTGTTTAAAGAGTGCTAAAATATTTTTGGTTTTAAGAAGTAAAAAATATATTAAAATTTAGGAGGAGAAGAAAATGAAAATCAGACCATTAGGTGACAGAATTTTAGTAAAAACGGAAGAACCTAAGGAAAAGAAAATCGGCGGGATAATAATTCCCGATACGGTTAAAGAAAAACCTCAGGAAGGAACGGTAGTTGCAGCAGGTAAGGGTAAAATTGACCAAAACGGAAAAATAATTCCTATGGATGTTAAAGTAGGTGATAAAGTATTATACGGAAAATATTCCGGTTCCGAAGTTAAAATAGATAATGAAGCTTATTTGATAATGTCACAAGAAGATGTTTTGGGAATTTTGGAATAAATAAAAAGCAGGTTATAGGTGATAAGGTTATAGGGTTATCATTTAGAATGACAAAGAAATTTAGAAAGTAACTTATAACCCCATAAACTATAAATCAAAGTCGCAAAGCGATTTTAAAAGGAGATAAAACAATGGCTAAACAATTAGTTTATACGGATGAAGCAAGAAAAGCTATGAAAGCAGGTGTAGATAAACTTGCAAATGCAGTGAAAGTTACATTAGGACCTAAAGGCAGATATGTAGTATTGGATAAAAAATTCGGTTCACCGACGGTAACAAACGACGGTGTAACAATTGCAAAAGAAATTGAACTTGAAGATCCTTTTGAAAATATGGGAGCACAACTTGTAAAAGAAGTTGCATCAAAAACAAATGATATAG